>Ga0224554_1000519_pt1 | contig 31415 bp, 32 predicted proteins | sample 714S22024metaG_FD_180666 | JGI IMG/M metagenome (GOLD analysis project Ga0224554, IMG submission 180666) | Peat soil microbial communities from Stordalen Mire, Sweden - 717 S2 20-24 | ecosystem: Environmental > Terrestrial > Soil > Wetlands > Peat | place: Sweden: Norrbotten County, Stordalen...
GCCGGCTTTTTTCCGGCGCTTTTCCATTTCGGCATGGTCTCGTGTGTTCGTCATGCCCAGACTATAGACCACCACTCCAAATGTGTCACTAACAATATGTCACTTTATTGTGCGAGACTCAATAAGCGCCACAAATAGCTTCTCCGTGGTGGTGAATCCGATCACCTTGCCGACGCTTTCCGGGTCCGCCGCGAATCTGTCCAACGGACAATTCAGCCTGACCGTCAGCGGCATGGCTGGCCCCGACTATGCGGTCCTCTATTCCACCAATCTCTTGAACTGGAGCAACGTCTTTGAAACCTATTCGCCGCCGATGCCCTTCACCTGGGTGGATACCAACGCCACCCTGACGAACCCGGCGTCTTACTATCAGGTATTGCTGGGTTCCCCGCTGCCATAGAAAGTACATGTTTCGCGCAACCAGACTGTTCTCCAGCGTGCCAGGAAAAGAACACTCAAAGCAGTATCTGTAAAACTAATGCCAACGGAGGGTGGGATTATGCGCTTTGCACGACGGTCAAGTCCGGCCTATATTATGCCGATTAGAACTGTGGCATACGCCAAATAATTTTTAGCAAGGAAATCAACTCTTTATGCCTCAGAATATATTGCCCAAATGTAACCTGATGCCCCGCGCTTTCCCGTTGCGAGTTGCGGTGTGCGCGGCCTTGACACTGGCCGTTACGATGGCCGGAGTGGCCCGCGCACAAACTCTCACGGACATCGGGCATGCCGCGCCAAGTCCTGGAACGAACGACATTTCCCAGCTCTCCACCAGCGGCGATCAAATTTGGCCTGACGGGCTGAACTATTTCACCGACAACAATCCGCCCCCCGGTCAGATCTTCACCACCGGGACCAACGCGATGAAGCTCGTGTCCGTCGCCATCAAGTCGGCGGGATTAGACAACGGCGGCGGCTACGGCACGCCTGCGAGCACGCCGACGTATTATCTGAGCATTTACTCGATGAGCAACAGCACGGCGACGTTGCTCATCACGGTCAGCGCACCGAATCCCGGTTTCACCGACGGTGACTGGCTGAAATGGAGCGGTCTAAACGTGGCGCTGGGCACGAACAAAACCTACGCGTATGCTTTCGGCAGAGAGCCATCAGGCGGCGGCTATGCGGCGCTGGCCGTGGCCACAAACGCCTATGCCGGCGGCGAAATCGCGCTCATTCCCATCAGCGGCGGCGCGATCACCACCGGTAGCAGCCATAAGTTTGACGCGGTGTTCGAGATTGGTCTGCAACCGGCGGCAACCAACATACCCGCCTCCATGCCGTGGCCGGTTCCGACTTACGGATGGAACTTGGGAAATACATTGGAAGCCACGTGGGGAGTGCCGAATTTTACTGCGGCGCCGCTCTATACTGCCGCCAACGCCGGATTCAACGCCGTTCGCATTCCATGCGCGTGGGATTTCAATGCCACCACCAACATCAGCGGCGGCGTCACCAGCTATCCGATCAATCCCGCTTTCATGGCGAAGGTCAAACAGACGGTTGACTACGCGATCTCGGCGGGAATGTATGTCGTCATCAATGATCACTGGGACGACGGCTGGCTGGAAAACAACATCGGCACAAGCGTGGATGCGACCATCAACGCGAAGATGAATTCCTATTGGACGCAGATCGCCGCCAACTTTGCCGGTTACGACAACCATTTGTTGTTTGCCGCGGCGAACGAACCAAACGTGAACAATACTGCGGAAGAGGTCACGCTGATGTATTATTATCAGACGTTCGTCAATGCGGTCCGCACCACCGGCGGCAATAACACCAATCGTTGGCTGGTGATTCAAAGCGTATCAGACCCGACGTGGATGAATGCCTTGCCGACGGATACCGTTTCCAATCGAATCATGGTCGAATATCATTGCTACTCGCCAGCGGAATTTGCGATTTTGTCGAGCGATGCGTCGTGGGGCGTTGCACAATATTTTTGGGGACAGGCTTACCATTACGCGGACGATCCGACCCGCAACTGCGTCGCGCCCGAAGAAGGAGGCATAGACGCGGGATTCCAACAACTGGCCGACCAATACGTCAGCAAGGGCATTCCGGTAATGATTGGAGAATTCGGAGCGGCTTCGAAACCCAGTCTTGCGGCCACAAACGCCACGGAGTCCGCCTGGAATATTGCATCCGAGTATTATTGGCACAAATATGTCGCCGAATCCGCCCGCGGTCACGGACTCAGCCCGTTTTTTTGGAGCACTCCCGGAAGTCCGTTCGATTGGACTTCGGGCGCAGTCAATGATCCCCAAAAGATTTCCGTTTTAACTGGCGGAGCCGCGCCGCCGCCGCCGAATGGCGCTCCTTACGCTGCGTCCGGTCTGATCGCGACGCTTGGCAACAACACCAATGTTAATTTGTCCTGGACTGCCGGCAGCGGAGCCACCAGCTACAATCTTTACCGGGCAGCGGAAGCCGGCTACGAAGGCACCAATCCGGTGGTCACCGGCATTACCGGCACAACTTATACCGATACCAATCTCAACAGCGGCGCCACTTATTATTATCAAGTGGTCGCCGTCAACGGCTCCGGACCGACAGGTTATTCACCTGAGACCCACGCGACGACCACCGGCGTTAACCCGGACCCGGCGCAATTCAATTTTGAAACCGACCCGCAGGGTTGGTTTGGAGGCGGCGGCATCATTGCAGGAGTCGCAACTTCTACCGCACAGCACTATGCCGGCAACCAGTCGCTGGCCGTGAACATCAACAGCACGGCACCGGGATCAACGTCAGTGTCGGTTGGCGACGTGAGTGTTCTCCCAGGCATGACGATTACCTTCCGGGTCTGGATTCCGAGCGGCAGTAAAATCTCCAATCTCCAGCCATACATGCAGGACTATAATTGGAACTGGACCAGCAGTTGGTATGGAAGTTTCACGCCCAACACTTGGAACACGGTGGCGCTGACCGTGCCGGAGGACGCGATGGAGCCATTCCATTATTTCGGCATTCAGTTTGCGACCAGCGCAGGTTGGACGAACACTTGTTACATTGATTCCATTGCATGGAATACTCCCGCGCCAGACTTCAGCCTGTCGGCGAATCCAACAAGCTTAACTGTGAAAGGCGGGACGAACGGCACCAGCGCGATCATGGTGACTCCGACGAACGGCTTGAACGGATGTTATACATTGAGCGCAAGCAATCTTCCAAGCGGAGTCACCGCCACGTTTACCGCAAATCCCATTACCGGTGGTGCGATTTCACTGATGCTCACCGCCTCCAACACCGTCGCCTCCGGCACATCGAATGTGACCATCACCACCACCTGCGGTTTGCTCAGCCACACGACCATGATTGCCCTAACGTTGAATTCCATCATACCGCCCAACACGCCGCCGATCCTGCTCCCCATCGCCAACCAAACCGTGAACGTGGGCCATACGGTGGCCTTCTCCGCCGGCGCCACGGACACCAACCAGCCGGCGCCGACGCTGACCTTTGCGCTGCTGACAGGCCCGACCAACGCCACGCTCACACAAGTCAACAATACCAATGCCAATTTCTCGTTTCGTCCGCTCGTGACACAGGCGAACTCGACGAACAGTTTCAAGCTGGAAGTTTGCGACAACAACATCCCGCCCCTGAGCGCCACGGACACTTTCTCCGTGGTCGTGAATCCGATCACCTTGCCGACGCTTTCCGGGTCGGCCGAGAATCCGGCCAGCGGACAATTCAGCCTGACCGTCAGCGGCATGGCTGGCCCCGACTATGCGGTCCTCTATTCCACCAATCTCCTGACTTGGAGCAACGTTTTTGAAGCCAATTCGCCGCCGATGCCCTTCACCTGGGTGGATACCAACGCCACCCTGACGAACCCGGCTTCCTATTATCAGGTTATACTGGGCGCCCCGTTGCAATGACGATTTCCGGATCCGGATTTGCGTTTGCCATTTGGAGCGGATGCTCCTAACTTGCGCCTTCTTTATGGAGAAAGTCGTCATAATCGGAACCGGCGGCGCCGGGCTGACCGCCGCCATTTACGCGGCGCGCTCCAATCTCGCCCCGGTCGTCCTGACCGGCAGGATGCCCGGCGGATTGCTGACCACCACCAGCATTGTGGAGAATTTCCCCGGCTTCCCCGAGGGCATCGATGGTTACGAATTGATGACGCGCATGCAAAAACAGGCGGAACACTTCGGCGCGCGCGTCAGGACCCTGCAATGCCTGGAGACGGCCGATTTGTCCAAACGCCCCTTTGTCCTCATGGTTGACGGTGAAAAGCTCGAAACCCAGACCGTCATCATCGCCACCGGCGCAGGCCATCGCCATCTCGGTTTGGAAAGCGAACATCTGCTTGAGAAAAAGGGCGTCACCTACTGCGCCACGTGCGACGGGGCCTGGCCCGTCTTTCGCAACCAGCCGCTGGTCGTGGTGGGCGGCGGCGATTCCGCCTGCGAGGAGGCATTATACCTGACGCGTTTCGCCTCCCAAGTATTCCTCGTGCATCGGCGCGATTGCTTGCGCGCATCCAAAATCATGGCGGAGCGGGTGCGAAGCCACGCCACAATCAAGCCTGTCTGGGAATCCGTCGTCACCGAAATCCTGGACACCAAGCTGGACAAAGTGACGGGCGTCCGCCTGAAGAACCTGAAGACCGGCGCGGAATCGCTCCTGCCGTGCGCCGGCGTTTTTGTCGCCATTGGACACATCCCAAATACGAAGCTTTTCCAAGGCGTGATCGACATGGACCACAACGGTTATATCAAACCCAAACACGGCACTGCGACAAACATTCCCGGCGTTTTCGTGGCCGGGGATTGTGCCGATCATATTTACCGGCAGGCGATAACGGCGGCCGGTTCGGGCTGCGCGGCGGCCCTGGACGCGGAGCGTTTCCTGGCCGGCCTCGGCGCCTGAGATGGATGATTGATCGATTTGCGCTTTGTTTCTACGCCAAGGCAAAGTTTAATAAACGGATGAAATCTCGTCGGGCAGGAATAGAACGCATCACCAACGAAACGCGGATTGCGCTGACTCTCAATCTGGACGGCGCCGGCCAGTCCAGCATCAAGACCGGCGTCCCGTTCTTTGATCATATGCTGGCCCTTTTCGCCAAACACGCCGCCATGGACCTGACTTTGCGCTGCCAGGGCGACTTGGAAGTCGATGCCCATCATACGGTCGAGGACTGTGGCCTGGTCCTGGGCCAGGCCTTCCTTAAGGCATTGGGAGACAAGAAAGGACTGCGCCGCTACGGGACGGGTTTCGATCCCCGCAATCCCCTGACGGGCGAAGCGTATGTGCCCATGGATGAATGCCTGGCGCGATGTGTGATCGATTTTGGCGGGCGGCCTTTCCTGGTTTGGCGCGGCATGGACAAGACGGCGCACAAGAAGATTACGGCGGCGGAAAAGACCCAGGACATGTCGTCCGCCTTCCGCTTCGGCCTGGCGCGCGAGTTTTTCCAGGCTTTTGCCAACGAAGGCCGTTGCAATCTGCACCTGGAATTGCTCCATGGCGATGAACCCCACCACATCGCCGAAAGCCTGTTCAAGGCCTTCGCCCGCGCGGTGGATGCCGCCTGCCAACGCGACCCACGGCTGGCCGGGCGCCTGCCCAGCACCAAGGGAAAGCTCTGAGTTTGACTGAATAATTGGCCGGGGGGCCTCGTCAAACGTTATGCCATTGCCGCCAGACAAGTCCGGCTTGAGTGACGCGGATCTGGCGCAGGCGGCTCAAAAGGGCGACATGGGTGCTTTTGAGGAATTGGTGGCGCGGCATCGGGACAAGATTTATGCGCGGGCCTACAGCATGGTTCGCAACGAGGATGAAGCGCTTGAGCTTTCGCAGGAAGCATGGGTGAAAGGATGGCAGCGGCTGGCCCAATTCCAGGGCGAGGCTGGTTTTGCGACGTGGATGACGCGCATCGTGATCAACGTGTGCGTGGACTGGTTGCGCAAACAGAAACGGGAACGGGCTGAATCGATCGAGGCGCTGAATGAGGAGTCCGGTGGTTTCGAGCGCCTTTTGCCGGTCACCATGCCGAACCCCGCGGCGGGCTTGGAGCGGGCGGAATTGAGGCGGCGGCTGGACCGGGCGCTGGAGCAATTGTCGCCGGAGCACCGGACCGTTCTGGTGTTGCACGAGTTTGAAGGGCTGGAGTATAAGGAAATTGCGAACCGCATGGGCTGTTCCATCGGCACGGTGATGTCCCGGCTGTATTATGCGCGGCGGCGGATGGCCTCGCTGCTGGCGGGTTGGAAGCGGGAGAATGAGGAATGATGTGGAATGAACGATAATATTCAACTGGATTTGCAGGCATGGCTGGACGGGGAACTCCCCGCTGCCAAGGGGCGGCGCATCGATACGGAGATTGCCGGGGACGAGGAGGCCGGCCGCCTGATTGACGAATTGCGGTTGGTAAAAGATTCCCTGGCGGGCAATGAAATGGGCAGGAACGTTCCTGAAACGCGCGAGTTTTATTGGAGCAAGATCGAGCGCGAGATCCAACGCCGGACACAGACACAGGCTCAGGCTCCGCGCCGGGTCATTTGGCCCCGCTGGCTGGCGCCCGCGGCGGGTTTTGGCGCCCTGGCCTGCCTGCTGTTGCTGGCCGTATTTCCCATTAATCAGCCCGGCTTCGACGAAACTTCATCCACCGGCGAGGGGTTGGAGGCTGTCACCTTCCACGATCAGGCCGCGGGGATGACGGTGGTCTGGCTGACGGACACCGCGCCGGCCCAGCCGGCCGGATCTTCGGACCTGAAAACGCCGCACACGGGAAATCCCGAGGTAGAAGTGGAATGAGATTTTTTGAACTTCTGCCGGTTGCAGTTGTTTGCGGCGGTCTGGCGCTGCCGGCGGGGGCGGCCGATCTCAAGCTGGAGGCCCGGCTGATTCGGGGCGCGAACGACGGCGGCGATATTGTCAAATATAAACCGGCCGATCCCGAATTGTCCGCGAAGTTGCACCGCATGTTCAAGTGGAGCAACTATTACGAGATCACCAATGCCACAGCGGGCATTGCGCTGAACAAGAATTGTGAACTCAAACTGAGCGACGCCTGCACCATTCGCGTCAAGAACCTTGGCGCCTCGCGGGTGGAAGTCAACTGCATCGGCCACGGCAAGCAACTTTGCCAGGGCGCCTATGCCCTGACGCCGCCGCAATGGCTCGTCCTGGGCGGCAACGACACCGCCGACACCGCGTGGTTCGTCGGCCTGCGGGCCATCGACACCAAGCCCGCTGACATCAAAAAGGCCATCAGCAAAGATTGACGGCTTAATTGTCCGGTGTGGAAGTTTGTTGATTCGTCGCGACCATGATACTGAACGCACAGACGCGGCAGAAATCTCCCGCCGTGGCCCACTTTCGCGGGTTCAACTCACGCGCGGAGTTATGCGCGATGTTTTGATTGTTATAACGCCACCGCCACGTTCCCGATGTTTTGACACACATCCAGTATTTCACACCTGCGTTCAATGCGGGTTGACTGACTGATTTGAGAACGAGCGGCTCAATCGCGTCCGCAGACGCTGGAGTCATGGTGGGGACGGGAAAAGTTTCCAATGTGGCCCCAGGCAGACCACGCTTGTCTTTCGTGATGAATACGATTGCGTCTCCAGCTTGTCGCACGGGGTCTTCCGGTTCAATGGCCAGCTCAACCGCAATCAAACGGCCGGATGCTGTCGGCACGAACCAATCCGCATGCGCATCACTTCCCACCCTCCAACCATTTGTCATGCATGTATTTGAAAGACCGAACGAGCTAAACACAATGGCGCCTGTCATCACAGCGCCCGGGATGCCTGGGTCTATAAACCTTTCCTGCGTGAGGACAGTCGCCGCCTGCGCATTTAAATGGACTTGGACTGTGCCCGCAGCCGGCGCAACGATTTTATGCCCGCCGCCAAAGCGCCAGAACGCCGCAACACCAACCACCATAAAAATCAAAATGGCGATGACAGCGCCGGGATTGCGCACGGTGACTGATTTGGCCGTGATGGATTCATTCTGCGCCGCCACTCCCATCGCATTCCTCAACTCCGCCGCCAGCCAGAGCAACTCCCCGGCATCGCGCCCGGCAAACAGCCCAACCTTCCTGCCCGTCACCAGATGAATCTGCAACTCGGGAACGCGCGCATGGTTCACCGTAAAGCTGCCGGCCCCGGTGCAAATCGCCGCGACATCTTCCTGCCGGAACTCGTGGCGCTTGACGCCAAACGGTCCGCTCTGCGTCACCGTCAGCCCGCTCTTTCCAGCCGTGAAAGTCGCCCGTCGCCTGCCCAGATTGACCGCCGCCGCCATCATACCCAAACCCACGCTCCAGAAGACGGCAAGGAAAGGCCAGGGCGGCAAGGCGCCTTTTGCGGAATTCGCCTGCTTGCCGAACACCGCCGCGGCTGTAAACGCCGCCATGAACAGGCACCATAAGCTCGCAAAAGGGAAAAGTCCCATGGACCCTTTGCGTAATCCAACTGGCGGAACTTCCAGCACGAGGCTCGCGCCATTTCGTTGCACCACCACCTTGCTGTCCGCCGGTTTATCCACAACATCGCCGGGCGCTGGGGAGTTCGACCGCCCATCGGCCACTTCGACCCGCGGTGACTCCGGCTGCGATCTCCCCGCCCGGGCTGACAACTCCGCCGCCAACGCCTCCAACCACTCCTGCGGATAACCCGCGGCCACGATGCGCGGCATGCCTGATTCAAATTGGACCATCAACATCCCCGTTGCGCCCGGCAGTCCGGCAGCCACGGCTTGGTCGCCTCTGCCGGCGCCCCCGGCCACCGCGAACTTGCGGATCGCAGTGCGTGGAAACCGTCGCCGCCAGCCGAACAGGCCCACAGAATCGAACACCGTCAGCCGCCCGTCCCGCCACCTCACCCGGCACCGGCCAAACATGGCCAAGATCCCAATACCCGCCGGAAAGCAGCCCACAGCCACAAAGAGCAGAAGAAACGCCAGGGGGAAATACTCGAAGCCGTGCGGTTTGCCGTTCGAGAATTGGCGGATCAAACCCAGAAGCATGTGTCCCACTCCCGAAAGCCACAGCACACTGAACCCGACCGGCACCAAGCCAAACCACCGCAGAATCCCCAATGGCCGCACCGGCAGCCAATATGTCACCTCATCCCCAACAGTTTCGACGCGAATCTCAGGTATGGCGGCCAGCTCCATAATCACTCTGTATGCGTTCGTGCCCCAAGACTGTAAACAGTCACGCCGGGAACGAGTGCTTTCATGGCGTCAAGAGTGCCGAAAGAAGTTCCTTATTGCGATTATAATTTGCCGGGATTTTTACAACCTTGCATTGCCATTGCCAGAAAGTTTCCCCGGAAAACCGGACTTCAATCCGAGTCCGCCCGTTGGCGACGGTTTGTTACAGATTAATTCTCCTCCGCTCCACCCCGCCTGGGTGTCTTGCCCGCCAGATATTCCGTCGGGGCGCAGGCAACTACGTCGGGAAACTTCTTGACGATTCCTTTGTCGAATGTGGCGACGTCGCAGCCTGCGGAGCGGGCAAAGGCGCACAGCAACGCATCGCCAAAATCGCTGTTCCGCGTGCGATAAAATTGCAGGGCCTCCATGATCCAGCGGTAGTCCGGCGCATCGACATTGGGAATGGCCAGCAGTGAAATCAGCTTGGGCGCTATCGCGGCGGCGTCCAGGTTGTAAAGCCGTTCCAGCACATAAACCGTTTCCTGAATCGTCGAGGTTGGAATCACCAGCTTGACCCTGCCGGATTGCGCGGCCCGGAAAAGTTCAGTGGCGGCCGCCGACTGGGCTTTGTCGTCGCCTGTCAGATAACGGACCACCACGCTGGCATCAATTGCAATCGAGGCCGCCATTTATCTGTTCTCTCCCAAGCCCGCCAACCCTGCCTTGGCAATGCCTTTCCGCGCGGCTACCTTCATTTCATCAATCGAGCGCCCCCGCTTCCCCGTCCCCAGGGAGCCGGCCAGGGCGTCCACATCTTCGACGAGTTCCAGGATCAATCTGTTGCCTTCCACAATCTGGTTTACCCGCTGGCCGGGGCGCAATCCGAGCCTCCGAATCGCCTCGGCGGAGATCGTTGTTTGGAATGCCTTGGAAATCTTTGTTTGCGTCATTTACAACAGAATACTCCCAAAACATTTTAAATCAAGCAATAACCTTTTATAAGGACCAGGCAACCGGCCCCGCCACGCGTGGTCAAGATTCACCGGTTTGGACGGCGCGGGCGGAGTTCCGCCCGGCGCCGCTTCCGGGGCTCAAGAACCGACGTTGGCCAACTCCTCGTTTGTCGCCACGTTGACGATTTTGAATTGCCCGGCATGGAACGACGGTTCCGGGCGGAAGGACAGCTTGCCGAAGTAACGCTTCTCAATTTCGGGTCAAGCTGCCTTATCCAAAGCCACGGAAACGCGCAAGCCCAGCGGTTTTAGAATCTCCTGCAATGTTTCCAAAGTCGGGTTGCCTTTCTTTGACAGAATCTTGTAGAGGCTTGGCCGTTTCAGTCCAACCCGCCCGGCCAGATTGCCTACGCCGCCGCCCGCTTCCACCACGTCTTTGAGCGCAATCAGAAAAGCCACGCTGTCCTTTTCCGCAAGCACCCGCCCGAGATATTCCGCGGCATAAGGCGGGTTTTGCAGCCGTTTCAGCAAATTGTCTTTGTAATTTTTAAGACGCATGTTTTGTAAATTGTTGCCAAAGTTTTTGCGCGCGGCGAATGTCGCGCCGCTGGCCGCCTTTGTCCCCGCCGCCGAGGAGAACGATGATTTTTTGACCGTGCATTCCATAATAAACGCGAAGTCCGGGACCAAACGAAATTCGTAATTCAAACACCCCGCCGCCCACGGATTTGCAATCGCCGAAATTCCCGGCGCGCACGCGGGTCAAACGCGCATCCACCGCTGCCTGCATTCGCAAATCGCGAAGGGAATCAAACCATTCGTCAAACGGGACAAGTCCGCTTTGAAGCTCCAGCTTCCTGACTTCCCACTCGATCATTTTAATTGTAATCTATAGGAGACACTTCTGTCAATCTTTCATTGACCTTTTTGCACCCGTCACACCAGTTTGGACGGCGCGGGCGGATTTCCGCCCGGCGCCGCTTCCGGCGTTCAAGAACCGACGTTGACCAGTTCCTCGTTCGTCGCCACGTTGACGATCTTGAATTGCTCGGCATGGAACGACGGTTCCGGGCGGAAGGAGAGCTTGCCGAAGTAACGCTTCTCCATTTCGATGATCAATTTCTCGTCCTCGGTGCGCAAGCGCTCCAGCACCGTTGGATGCACGGCGATGCGCAGTTGGAAATCCGACTCGTCGCGCGGGCGTTGCTTGAGGATTTCGTTGAGCTTGCGCTGTATTTCCACGCTCATGGTGATGGCGCTCTTGACCTTGCCGCGGCCTTTGCAGTAGGGGCAATCGTCATAGACGGCCGCCCGCACGCTTTCCGAATGCCGTTGCCGGGTCATTTCCATCAAGCCCAATTGCGAAATGGGCAGGACGTGCGTCTTGGCCTTGTCCCGCCGCAGTCCCTCCTTGATGCGTTGATAGACCTGCTGCTGGTCGCGCCGCGATTTCATGTCGATGAAATCCAGCACGATCAGCCCGCCCATGTTGCGCAGGCGAAGCTGGCGGCAAATCTCCTCCGCCGCCTCCGTATTGACTTTCAGGATGGTGGATTCCTGGTCGCGCCCGCTCTTGTGCCGGCCGGTGTTGACGTCGATGGCGACCAGGGCCTCGGTTTCGTCGATCACGATGTAGCCGCCGCTCTTCAAATGGACCTGGCGCGAAAAGGCGTTCTCCAACTGGCGGGTGATGTTCAAGCGGTCGAACACGGGCTGGTGTTCTGTGTAAAGAATAATTTTCTTTGCGGCCGGCGGAAAAATGCGGGAGATCATGGCGCGCATGCGGTCCGCCGCCAGCGCGTTATCCACCACCACCCGGTCCACATCATCCGTCAGAAAATCGCGCACCGTGCGCTCGATCAGGTCCGGCTCCTGGAAAACGCAGGAAGCGGGCGGCTGGCTGTGGATTTTGTCCTGGATCTCCTTCCATTGCTCGAGCAAGAGGGCGAGGTCCGAGATGAAATAGCGCTTCTGCTGGCCTTCGCCGGCGGTGCGCATGATCACGCCCATGCCTTCAGGAATGCTCATGTCGCGCAGGATATGCTTGAGGCGCTGGCGCTCCTCCTGATTCTCGATCTTGCGCGAAACGCCGCTTTGATCGGAGTTGGGCAAAAGGACCAGAAAGCGTCCCGGGAGGACGATGTTGGTGGTGACGCGCGGCCCTTTGGTGCCGATCGGCCCTTTGGTCACCTGAACGATGATGTCGCTGCCCGGCGGATAAAGGCGCGGGATGTCTTTTTGCGTGATGCGCGGGCGGTCCCGTCTCCGGCCTTCGCGTTCCACCACTTCCACGCCGCTGTCGAAGGTGGTCGGAACAATGTCCCAGTAATGCAAAAAGGCGTTTTTTTCGAAGCCGATGTCCACAAAGGCCGCCTTCAGGCCGTCCTCGAGGTTGCGCACCTTGCCTTTGAAGATGCTGCCGACGAGGCGTTCCTCCGTGGTGCGCTCGAGGGTCAATTCCTCCAGGCGGCCCTGTTCGACGAGCGCGACGCGCACTTCGAGCGATTCCGCGTTGATGATGAGTTCCTTGTGTGTTTTGGGTTCCGATTTCATCATCCGCTGCACTTTGCGCATGACCTTGTTGGCGGCGGATTTGATCATGCCACCCAGCCCGGTGGGGGGCGACTCCAGAGGGACGGGTTCGAATTTCTCCTCCTCGACCTCGGCGGGAGTCTCCGGGTGTGGATTGCGAAAGGCGCCTCTTCGGCCGCGCCCACCCTGCTCCTGCTGCTCTTCCGGCGCCTCGGCGACGGGGGCGGGCTGGGGTTCGGGCGGCAGGCCGGCGGCCAGGTTTTCGGCCCGCTGGATTTCCTGCTCGTGGCGGGCGCGCTCAAAAACGCTGTCCGGCTTCGGTTCGGCTGTGGCCTCGGCGCGCGCCTGCAAGGCCGAGTGGTCGGGTTTCTGGTTCTGGTTCAACCCGCCGCTGGGGCGGAAGCGCATGCCGCCACGACGGCGGCGTGAAAAGTTTCCATTGCTCATAAATCAATATGATCTCCTATATATGCTAATACTGTGCAAAATGCCGATGGCAATCAGGGAACATACCACGGATGAGCCGCCATAGCTAAGCAGCGGCAATGGTATGCCCGTCACGGGCATCAAGCGAATGTTCATTCCGACGTTAATGAAGACGTGGCAAAACAACAGGGTCACCACGCCCACCGCCAGCAACTGTCCCAGGTGATCGCGCGCCTGGCTGGCAATTTTGATCCCGCTAAACAGAAGCACGCCGTAGAGCGCCAGGACCACGACGCTGCCGACAAATCCTTCCTCCTCGGCGATGACCGAGAAGATGAAATCATTGTGTGCTCCAGCCCGCGGCAGGAAGCCCAGCGCATACTGGGTGCCGTGCCGCCAGCCTTTTCCCTTCAATCCCCCTGAACCGACCGAAATGAGCGCCTGCTCGACATTGTAGCTTTTATTGCGTCCAAAGTAGGTGAGGAGGCGAGCTTTTTGGTAGGGTTCAATGGCCAGCCGGGCCGGGGCGAAGAGGATGATCGCCACCAGCAAAACGCCCAGCAGGCTGACTCCCCCCACCAGTCCGGCCAACATGCGGGCGGGCACTCCGGCCACAAACATCATGGCCACGCTGATGGCGGGAAAAACCAGGGCCGAACCAAGGTCCGGCTCCTTCAAAATCAAAATAAACGGGACCAGAGTCAACCCCAGGGTGGCCCAGAAAACGCGCGGGCGCCGCAATTCATCGGCGGGGCGGCTGAGGAAATTGGCCAGCAACAGGATGAAGGCAATCTTGGCAAATTCGGACGGTTGCAGTCCAAAAATGCCGAGGGTGATCCAACGTTTTCCACCGTGAACCCTCGAGCCGAAGACGAAGACCGCGACCAGCAGGACGATCGTCAGCCCGTAGGCGACTCCCGACCAACGCGCCAGGCGGCTGTAATCCACCGCCAGCAGGGCGGCCGCCGCGCACAAGCCGAGCAGGTACCAGAGGATCTGATGCACATACATTTGCCGGAACCACGCCAGCGCCGACTGGTGAGCGGCCGTCGCGCTGTAAATAAAGGCCGCGCCCATGCACATCAGGCCGCCGGCGCACAAGAGCAGCGCCCAATCAAAATCCCTTTTTTGTTCGTTGAGGGCGGGATTGTACATTTAATTGCGGGCCAGCGTGGAGGCCGGCGCATTATTGGATTGCTCCCGTTTGATAATGGCATCGTAAATCTTCTCCGCCACGGGCGCGCAGGTCGGGCCGCCGAAGGAGCCGTCCTCCACCATGACGACGACGGCGTAGCGCGGGTTTTCGTAAGGGCCGTAGGAGTCGAACCAAGTGATGCTCCTGGGGGAGTTGGTTGAGGTGGACTTCACCTCGGCTGTGCCGGTTTTGCCGGCGACGCGGAAATTGGCGAGACGCGGCTTGCTGCCGTCATGAAACCAACTGTAAGCAGTGCCGCCGCCCCTGCCGTTCTCAGCCGGGTGCTCGGTATCGTCGAGCATGGCGTGGCGGATCAGCTCCAGGTCGCGGGGATTAATTTTCACGGTGTCGCGCAAACGTCCCGGCGCAAAGAGTTGTTCCTGGTCCCCTGTCTGCGGCGAACGGAAATGGCTGACCAATCGCGGCCAAAAAATCTTCCCGCCATTGGCGATCGCCCCGATGACGGCGGCCATTTGCAGCGGGGTCGTGGTAATTTCCTGGCCTATGCAGACGTCGGCCGTGCTGGATTGCAGCAGCGAGACGCCGGCCTGATCCGGAGCCGGCATCTTGCCCGTCACCTCCGGCCCGATGGGAAATTTGGTTATTTCGCCGAGATGAAACCGTTTGGCCACCTCCAGGATTTTCGCCAGTCCCGCCTTGACGCCGTAGTGGCAAAAATAAGTGTTGCTCGATCGGTAAAACGCCCGGTTGAAATCGAACGTGCCCGCCTCCGCGTGATCCTTGATGGGCCGCGCCTTGGGCGAGGCCTGATAAAAGCCGGGGCTGTTAAATTCTTCATTGGGATCCAAGCCGGTCTCCAGGCACGCGATGGCGGTGATGATTTTAAAGGTCGATCCGGGCGGATAAGCGCCGCCGATGGCGCGGTTGAGTTGGGGCGTGAGTTTGAGATCGTCCAAAAACGCCACTTCGCTTTGAGTCAAACCGGCGACGTAGGCGTTGGGGTCAAAAGCCGGGGCGGAAGCCATGACCAGGATATCGCCGTTGCGAACGTCCATTACCACGACGGCTCCGCGCGCCCTGGCCTGGGCGGCGGCCAGGGCCTGCTCCGCCACGCGTTGCAGGGCCAGATCGATGGTCAGGTACACATCCCCGCCGGGTTCGTTGGGGGTTTCGACGTCTTCGCGCTGCCGGTAATTGAGGCTGTTGACCAGGACCAGTTTCACGCCGGGACGCCCGCGCAACTCGCCGTCACAGACCCGTTCCACGCCCGTCTTGCCGACGTAATCGGGAATCTGTTCCACGTCAAAGCTCTCGCGCCGCACATAGCCGAGAACATGGGCGGCCAGGGCGCCGAAGGGATAGGAACGCACCGGCTGTGTCTCCATTTCCAGATCGGGTTGCCCGGAGAGTTGCTCGGCGAACCGGGCCACCTGGCGCGGGGCCAGATTGGGCACAATTTCATAAGGGACATAGGGATAATTGGTGTAATGGCGGAGGAACGCGTTCGTATTGAGGATGCGCGGCTCCTGCAACGACAGGCCCACGTCGTAGGCAATGTTGCTGACCACCTGGCAATCCGCCTCCAATTGCAGGTCCCGGCTCGCAGCGGCTGTCAAGCGAACGCGCCCGTTGGGCTGGATGGCCTGCGGGTGGTCCCGGCCGTAGGCTTTGCTGAGGCGCGAGTAGGCCTCGCCAAACCGGCCCTGCAAATCTTCGAGGTAAAGAATGGCGTTGTATTGGGCGCGGTTGTCGGCCAGGACCCGCCCGTTGCGGTCCAGGATTTTTCCGCGGATGGCGGGCATGCCGACTTGTTTGAGCGATTGTCTCCTGGAGTTGTTGGCGAATTGGCTGGCGCAGACAATTTGCACAAACCACAACCCTGCCAGCAGCAGGAAGAGGCCCGCGGCCACAACGATGGCGATGACGCGCAAGCGCCGGTCTTCGCGTTTCAGGATGTGGAAGATAAACATGTTAAACGCGCCCCCGTTTGATTTCCCGGTCCGGCCGGAAAGAGGTTTGTGAGACAGGCTGATAATCCAGGGCTTTGTGGAAGCGGGTGAAGAGGGCGAAACAGACGGGCGTAAAAAGGCCGCCGCCCAGGGTCATGAGGACCCATTGCCAGAGCGATTTCCAGCCGAGGATGGGAGGCTGGCCAATGTTGAGCAAAATGAACAGCACGAGCAGGGGTTGCAGAGCGCTGGCCGCCGCGCCCATGCAAAACCGCGCCGGGAAATGATCAGACGCGACCCACTCGCGGCCCTGTTGGGCCGCCAGCCCGATCAACAACAAGGGGAGCATGCTCACTCCCAGCGGGTTGGCCGAGAGGGAATCGAACCACAGGCCGCCGCAGACCGCCGCCAGGCCGATGGTGAAGAGGCCATGGGTCAAACCCGCATAGACCATGAGCGCCGGCAGGAAATCGATTTGCGTCCCCAGCACGTTGCGGAACCCATCGAACCAAGCCTCGAAGAAGACGGCGGCATAGGCGACGGCCAGGATCAAAATGGAATGCAGCCAATTCATGGCGCCATCACCCACACTTCCTGCAACGCGCCCATGTCCGCCGAGAGCCTGACCCGCGCTTCGGTGGACAAACCATATTCCATGCTGCGCGAATCGACCACCTTGCCAATGGGGATGTTGGCGGGGAAAACGCCGCCCTCACCCGACGTGACCACCACCTGCCCGGGCCGCACGGCGCTGTTTCCCGAAAGATAATCCAGGTCAATCATGTTGTTTTCCTGCGGGCTGGACGAAGTGGAGTTGATGACGCCGGTCTCCCCGCCGCCCTGGACAGCGGCCGCCACGCGGAGGTCGGGGTTGCCGAGGAGAATGACTTGGGAACGGGTTTGGCCCACGAACTGGATGCGGCCCACCAGCCCTTCGGGAGTCAGGACGGGTTCGTAGGGCTTGATGCCGTCGCGCGCGCCGAGGTCGATTTGCAGGCTGCGCCACCAATTGGCCGGATCGCGGGCGATGACCCGGCCGAGCTTGACGTTCCAGGACGTTTGCCGCTGCCATGCGATCTGGCCCCTTAAGCGCGCGTTTTCGCTCCAAATGGCGGCGTCCTGCTGCAAACGGAGTTTGAGATCCTCGTTTTCGCGGCGGAGATCCTCGTTTTGCCGCGCCAACTGGCCCTTGGTCATCAAACTTTCCTGTCCCTGTCCCGAGAGTTCATGCAGGGATCCCGTCAGGCCGAAGAGGGGCAGAAAAAGCCCGCTGACGGCCAGCTTGACCCGGCCCATGGTTTCGCCGGGCAATTTCAGAAAGACAATTACCAGCAAAAAGACCAGGACCAAAATTATATAATGCGGCTTCTTAAGCATCTCGCCCCGGCCGCCGCCCGTGAAGGCGCGGCCGCGTTTAAGTGTTCAGGGCGAACTGGAATTAACTTTTGGAGGAAGCCACTCGTTTGAGAAGTTCCAACTGTTGCAAGACCCGTCCCGTTCCTTCCGCCACCGCGCTCAATGGGTCGTCGGCAATATGGACCGGCAGGCCCGTTTCCTTGGCCACGAGCCGGTCGATGCCGCGCAACAAGGCGCCGCCGCCGGCGATGACAATGCCGCGCTCGATGAGGTCGGCTGACAACTCGGGCGGGCAACGCTCCAATGTGATGCGGATGCTCTCCAAAATGCTTGAGAGGGGTTCCTTCAAGGCCTCGCGAACTTCTTCCGAACGAATGGTTACGGTCCTCGGCAGACCGGCGCTCAACTCGCGCCCTTTGACTTCCATCGTTAATTCCTGCTCCAGCGTAAAGGCCGATCCGATCCGGATCTTGATCTCTTCCGCGGTGCGTTCGCCAATCATAAGATTATAGGCGCGTTTCATGTGCGCGACAATCGTCTCGTCAAACTCATCGCCTCCCACGCGCAGGCTGCGGCACAAAACAATTCCCGCGAGGGAAATGATCGCGATTTCACAGGTGCCTCCGCCAATGTCAACAATCATGTTGCCCGCCGGTTCATGGACGGGAAGACCGACCCCTATGGCCGAGGCCATGGGCTGCTCGATCAAATACACTTCGCGCGCGCCGGCATGAGTTGCGGAATCTTTGACCGCCCGTTTTTCCACTTCGGTAATACCGGAAGGGACCGCCACCACCACCCGGGGCATGACAAACTTGCGGTGATGAACCCGCTTGATGAAATGCCGCAGCATGGCTTCGGTGATTTCGAAATCGGCAATGACGCCGTCTTTCATCGGCCGAATGGCCACGATGTTGCCCGGGGTGCGTCCCAACATGCGTTTGGCCTCCTCGCCCACCGCCAGCACATTGGTAGTGCCGGCCTCGATGGCCACGACAGAAGGTTCGCGGAGCACGATGCCCTGGTCCCGCACATAAACGAGACAGTTGGCGGTGCCCAAGTCTATTCCGATATCGTTGGAAAACAGGCTCTTAAATTGCGCAAACATGAACGATGCCTAATATTTCCCCGCAAGGTTATGGAGCGTCCGCCACATGGTCAAGTTAATTAATGGGCTTTGTCAAAAATTGTGTCCAGCCATTTTGGACGCGAATTCCGCCCCGGGAAGGCCGTTGACACCGACGCCGGGGCGCATCTCAATTTTTAGGCGGCGAATTGAGTGAAGGCCAAACCGGTTCATCTCGTTGACCCCTCGTTTTGACGAAGGGGGCGAGCGCAGCGGTGGTTTTCCATGGGTTCAAAACTTGAATTTGCAGAGAATTTCCGCCCTCTGTTTCACGGGGAACGCAGGGAAGGTTTGGTGATTTGCTCGGCGGCGATTTTGGCAATTGACACCAGCCCCCTTTGCCATCAATTGTTCATTCATGAGTTTGCCTGTCATGACGGAGATTGTTCAAGGGGACTGCCGCGAGGTGCTGCGGAATTTCAAGAATGGAACCTTTGACCTTATCGTCACGTCACCCCCATACGCCGATCAGCGCAACAAAACTTACGGCGGCATCAAGGCGGACAAATATGTCGAATGGTTTTTAGCCCGAAGCGAAGAGTTTTATCGAGTCTTAAAGCCGACTGGCAGCTTTGTTCTCAACATCAAAGAGAAGACAGAAAAAGGGGAGCGGCATGTTTATGTCCTTGAATTGATCCTAGCCTTGCGGAGACAGGGTTGGCTGTGGACGGAGGAATACTGCTGGCACAAAAAGAACTGCCATCCAGGCAAATGGCCCAACAGGTTCCGGGATTCTTGGGAGCGTTGCCTTCACTTCACCCGGAGTCGTCATTTCAAAATGTATCAAGAAGCGGTTATGGTCCCAATGGGAGATTGGCGTCATGCCCGGCTGAAGAATCTGTCGGAGACAGACAAACGGCGGGACAACTCCCATGTTGAAAGCGGGTTTGGAAAGAAAATCGCCAACTGGATTGGCCGGGACAAGGCGTATCCTTCCAATGTCCTTCATTTCGCAACTGAATGCGGCAACAGGCGGCATTCCGCCACATTCCCAAAAGCATTGCCGGAATGGTTCATAAAACTCTTTACTGCCCCTGGGGATTGGGTTCTTGACCCGTTTACAGGCTCAGGCACAACCAATATTGCAGCGTTTGAGCTTGGGCGAAACTCGGTTGGAATCGACCAACTTGCCGAATACGTGGCCCTTGCCAGAGGTTATTTGCAGGAAACAGAACGGACACAAAATGGCAACCATCACCCAAAAAGCATTAACGGAGTATGTCACCCGGAACATTCCAGACTTTCACCGGGGGAAACTCGCAAGTCTAAAAAAGCTGAAATTGCTCAAGCTCCTATCGAGGAAGAACCCCTATTTGCTCAAGGCAAAAGGGCTGTCCACGCCGCGTGATCTGGTCAAAACGATTTTGGACGCCTTTCTTTCCTCGCAGGAAGAAACCATGCTTGGCGGATTCTTGGAAGGATTGGCTGTCTTTACGGCGGAAAAGGCACAAGGAGCACACGGCAAATCCAGCACGACAGGAATAGACATCGAACTGGACAAGGCGGGAATTCGATATTTTGTGGCCGTCAAATCCGGGCCTTCATGGGGGAACAGCAGTCAGATTGCGAAGATAAAGGCGGATTTTAAAACGGCGGCAAAGGTCTATCGTCAAAATCAAAATGCCCTGCCAGTGCGATGCGTTAACGGATGCTGTTACGGAAAACAAGCGGCGGACAGTGAGGATAGAGGCGATTATTTGAAACTGTGCGGTCAAAGGTTCTGGCAGTTCATATCCGGTGACCCGCAGTTTTACGTCAAAATAATTGAACCCGTTGGAGATAAGGCCAAGGAGCGCAATGCCGAGTTTCTGGGGCAATATGAGCTTGTGATTGATGATTTTACAGAATTATTCCGGCAGCATTTTTGCGATGCACACAACCTGATTCTATGGGATGCGCTGGTTAAGCATGCCAGCCAAGCGCCAGATGCGGTCTAGCCGTACACGACCCGAGAATTGCGTGAATTCATTTTGGACGCGAATTCCGCCGCGGGAAGGCCGTTGATACCGACGCCGGGGCGCATTTGAATTTTGGTTCCTCGATGTTTTCAGTGGATCCGCATAAGATCAGGAATATTGGGAGAAAAGCCAGCGGGATGTGTCCAGCGGGACGCCGGACACGGCGGGCGAGACGCCCGCGCTCCCCAAGGCCTACCATGACAATGCGTTGGGCCGATGAAGAACTCTGCTTGGGTGCGCCCAACAGGAAAGCCGGCGAGCAGGCTCGCATTCGCTTGCCGAATACGCGCCGCAGTGAATCCACCGGAATCGTCGAGGAACCTAAAACAGTTGAAGGGGCTTGTTGCATCCAGGTCCCCTCGTTAAAAGGAGGGTTTAATGAAATTGACTGATTTTTATTCACCGCAACACGCGCTGCCTCAGTTTGAGCCAGAGACGCTGCCGGCAGCCGGGGTCTCCCGGGGTGCGTTTCTCCTTCTCCGCCACATACTTGCGGAGGAAAGGGCCGGGGAGGGGAGGGCCCTTTTCCGCCATTGGCGGTGAAATTGACATGGCCCGTGAACTGCTATAGCATAACCCGCAATTAGACCAGATCGTCCTCCTGAACGACCTGGGTTCGTTGATGTGCCGGCCCATGAAGATTGACAAACAAGCAAGCACCAGAAACAGATGTGCGGCCCAACCAGCCTTCACGTTGTTGGAGGTCGTGATCGCGACAGCCATCGCCGCGCTGGTGATGGCCGGGATGTTTCAGGGGTATAATATGGCGGGCCGGCGGGCCCAATACTCCGCTTGCAGCATCGCGGCAAATTCCGAGGCGCTCCGAAAACTGGAACTGGTCCTCTCGATCCCGTGGGTGGAAACCGTCCCCGGCTCGGCGTTATTCTCAACGAATACGGCCGCAAACTTATACACCAATCTCTGCCTGCCGAGCGCCCTGAGCAACGTGATTACTTGCACCGATTACACCAGCGTGACGCTGACCTCGAGCAATCCGCCCTATGCCTTGATCCAGGTGCGGTGTGTGTGGGGCTTTCCGAGCTACGGGGGGACATTCACCAACACAGTCGCCACGATACGCGCGCCCAACCAATGAAACTGCCAGGCTCCCAATTCAATGCCGGGCGCGGTTCGCGCGCCTTCACCCTGGTCGAAACCCTGGTGGTGTCCGTCACCCTCATCATCCTCATTGGCTCCGTCATCATGTGCAATCTCTTCGGGCTGGCCATGTCCGTCCGGCAGCAGATTTGGCTCGGGGCCAGCGACGACGCGGCCCAGGCATTGGGCATGCTGTCGGTGGATATTCGCCAGGCCAACACCCTGTATGTGGGCAGCTATAGTACGAGCAGCGGGTGGACGCAAACCACCACGAGCAATCAACAAAGCGGGAGCGCCCTGTTGATTTTTACCGCCACCAACTCGACGCTGGCGGCCGGGCCGTGGACTCTCTACTACTACCAGACCAATGCCGCCATCGCCAACCAGGTCGATTCCGCCAGCAACAACCTGGTGCGCACCAACTTCTACGGGGTGGGCAACGCGGGCGATTACAAAAAAGTTTCGATCAACTGGATCACGAATGACTCTTCGCATCAAATCTTTACAGAAGTGGATACTTCAGGCACGGGCACGCCCATCAGCAACTACACCGCCCTCGCCCCCATCAGCGTGTATTTGTCGTTTACCAAATTGCAAAATCCGCAGATCAACATCGAGAGCGGCAACATGGTGGATCTTTATCAAATCATGACCGTGATCACCCCGCGGCTGCTGCTGCAAGAATAGCTTTATGAAACTGACTCCCGCCTCTTCCCAGTCCGGCAAGCGCCGGCGCGGCTGGGCCTTGCTCGCCGTCCTTTCCCTGGCCACAGTCGGCCTGATCGCATTGGCCGGCGTGTTGAATTGGACCAGTGAAAACGCGACGGTCGCCGCCAGAAACAACGAGTATTTTGCCACAACCTACGCGGCCGAGGCCGCCACCGCAAAAGTCCTGTCCCTCATGTCCCAACAGTATCAGAATTATGGATTTCCCCTCCTGGTCTCGAACATGACCACCTACGCCGCGACCATCCCCACTTCATCTGACAGCACTTATTGGAGCAGCTATCAATTCAGCGGCGGCCACACCGCCAACCAAGTCATTGTGACCAACACGGCCACCAGCCAGACCATTGTCTTGAGCGGCACCTACGCCGGGTTGAGTCTGAAAGCGAACGTCTATGAGATCATTGCCAACGCCCAGAACACCACGACCCAATTCAAAATCGTCAGCACGGTTGGCCAGCAGATTTATTTTGGTGTCATCCCCATGTTTCAATTCGCCATTTTCTATCAGAACGACATGGAAGTCTGTCCCGGGCCATACATGTCCGTGGCCGGACCCGTTCATGGCAATGCGAACATCTACCTGTGTCCGGGGGGTGGATTGGACTTCACCAACACCGTATCGGTGGTGAGCAATATATTTATGAACCAAAGCCCGCTGGACCCCGAGAGCCGGTCGTTCACCTACGTTGACTTCTATGGCTCGCCCACGGAAGCGACCAACCCCAGCCCGATGAATCTGCCGGTTGGGACCAACACCACCGGCTCGGTGAGCAACACCAGCCAAAACGCTTACGCCATTTTGATGATGCCCACCAATGGGCAAACCTACACCTCGTCCACCGGCACAAATCTTCTCTATAACCAGGCCGACATGATTATCATCGTCTCCAACAACAACACCATCCGGGTGACTTCCGGGGCCTATGTCAACAATCAGGCGACCGTGATCAGCAATGGCCAGTATTCAAGCTGGCTGAGCACCAATGGCTCTTTTTATGATCAGAGGGACAGCTTGACCGTCAATCCGGTGATGATCAACGTTGCCAACCTCGTCAAATGGAGCGCGACCAACAGCGTCCTGCGCTCGGCCCTGACGAGCGCGCGAAGCGCCAGCCAGGCGGATGTCCAATCCATTTATGTGGCCGATTTGCGCACCAACTCCGGCACCCAGCCCGGTGTTGTTCTAACCAACGGCGCCGTTTTGCCGCCGCAAGGCCTCGCCATCGCCTCGCCCGACCCCGCCTACGTCATCGGCAATTGGAACGTCCAGTTGACCAACGGCGGTCCTTCCAATGCCGGCACGGCCAATGTCAACGACACCCTGCCCAGCGCGATTTATGCCGACGCAATCACCGTTTTATCCCAGAACTGGAACCCGGCCAACGGTAACGCCAGCTACACCTCCCGGAATGCCACCGCAGACACGGTCAACGCCGCCTTTTTCATGGGCATCGTTCCGTCCAACGGTTCCAGCTTCAGTGGCGGGGTGGAAAATTTTCCGCGCTTCCTGGAAAACTGGAACGGCAACCCGTTCTACTACAATGGTTCCATGGTGCAGATGTTCTACAGCCGGATCGCCAACCAGCCTTTTGTGGAGAATGGTCCCAGCACCCCGGGAGCCTATTACACTCCACCGAAGCGATACTGGGCCTTTGATACTAATTTTAGCAATCCGGCCAACCAGCCTCCCATGACGCCGAAAATCATCAAGGTCGAGCCTGGCAAATGGGCATTGCTGCCGCCTTATACCACCAGCTTTTAAAATCCCGGCGCATTCATGAAGTTGTTCCTCCTTCTCCTGCTCTTCCTTTTGCCGGCCGCCGCCCGGGCGCAAAGCGACTTTCACGCCTATCCGGGCACGCTGCAAACTGGCGAAAGCGGCCGGATGGAAATACTGACGGTGGTCAGCAGCAATCTGCAATTCAAAGTCCTCCCTCCCAAAGGCTGGTCCCGCGAAGTTGAATCCGCCAGCCGAAAAATCATCTTTACATCGCCATCCGGCAGGAGCGCTGCGACGATTCAGCTCACCACCAATTCCCCGGGGATGTTGCCCGACCAGGAGATACTGCGGGACAAAGTGCAGCAGGCGCATCCCGGGGCCAAAATCCTGCAATACTCGGTTTTTGCGACCAGCAACGGCAGCCAGACCGGCGTCTTTTTTGATCTGGAGCGCGTCCCGGCCCCAAAAGTCGTACAGAAGATCCGGCATGCTTTCATGACCCAGCCCGCCGGGCTGGTGGAATTTGTCCTGTCCGCCAGCGCCGAGGAATTCGACAATAACCTGGCGTTAATCATGGGCATGTCGCGGGGCTTTCGTTTGGACCCGCTCAAGCCCAAACAGCCGTGATGCGCAACTTACTTTGCCGCCTTGCATTTGCCCGGCAAATAGTGCCAGGATGAGCCATGACATTTCCGTTTCTCAACCAGGGCGGGGGCGACCAGGTTCTGGCCATAGATCTGGGCACGCGCACGACCAAAGCCGTGCTCCTGAACCGCACGGACAAGGGTTTGAGCCTGAGCCGTTTTGCCGTGCAGGACGCTCCGATCTACGACAAGGCCCTGCCGCAGGGCTTGCTGGCCGAGCACCTGCGCAACATGGTCGAGGCCCTCCAGCCCCGCACCAAACACGCCACCATCGCCATCGGCGCCAACGATTCGGTCCTGCGTAGCGCGGAACTGCCCCTGCTCCCGCTGCCCGAAATGCGCCAGATGATCAAAATCAATTCCAAGAATTATCTGCAGCAGGACCTGCGTGATTATGTGTTTGACTGTTTCATCGTTCCGCCGCGCAACAAGACCCAGCCGGAAGCCGGCAAGACCGGTGTCGTCAAATATAAGGTGTGGGTGGGCGGGACGCGCCGCGAGATTCTCATGACCCTGGAAGCCGCCGTCAAGGAAGCCGGCCTGCTTCCCAACCAGATCACCCTCACCGTCCTTGGCCCCATGAACGCCCTCGAACTGGTCCAGCCCGAGGTTTTCAAAAAGGAAGTCGTCGCCCTGGTGGACTTGGGCTTCAAAACCAGCAGCATCAGCATCGTGGACTGCGGCGAGCTGTGCCTGAGCCGCTCGGTCGAAATTGGCGGGGACCGTTTGACCACCGGCCTGGCCGAAGCCATGAATGTCAGCTACGCCGAGGCCGAGGGAATAAAAATCGGCATGCCGCAGGAGGTCGAGGTGCATTTGCAGCCGTTGGTTGCGCCGCTCGGGCGCGAATTGCGCGCCTCCATCGATTTCTTCGAGCATCAGCGCGAGGTGACCGTCGGCAAAATTCTCGTCTGCGGCGGCGCGGCCCGGTCTGAATTCATTCTGCAGCTTTTGCAAACGGAACTGGCCGTGCCTTGCAAGCCCTGGTTCCCCACCCAGGGTCTCCCGCTTTCCTTGTCCGCCCAGCAAATGGCGGAAGTGGAGCAAGTCTCCGCCACCCTGACCGTCGCCATCGGCTCGGCGGCAATGTCGGCGACCTAGTTCAAGGGCCAAGGTGCAAGTCTGCGTCATCTTCAATCCCTCCGCGCGCGGAGAGAAGGCGGAAGCCCTTTACACCCGCGTGCAAGGCCTTTTCCCAAACTGCCTCTGCCGCCGCACCACCGAGGCCGGCCACGCCCGTGAACTGGCCGCCCAGGCCGTCCGCGGCGGGATCCAGACCATCATTGCCGCCGGCGGCGACGGCACCGCCAATGAGGTCGTCAACGGCATTGGCGACGTCCCCGGCGGATTTGAGGCCGTCCATTTTGGTGTTTTGCCTTTGGGCACCGTCAACGTCTTTGCCCGCGAATTGGGCCTGCCGCGCCATCCGGATCGCGCGGCCCGGGTGCTGAAGGAGGGCAGGACGATGACCATCGATCTGGGCCGCGCGGAATACACGGACGCCGGCAATTCCCGGCAACGCTACTTCATTCAACTGGCCGGCGCGGGACTCGATTCCCGGTCCATCGAACTGGTCACCTGGGAGTTGAAGAAAAAACTGGGGCCGCTGGCTTATGTCGTCGCCGGTTGCCGGGCCATGCGCGAGCCTCAGCCGGTCATCGTCGCGCACGGCCCGGCTCCCGTTTCCGGCGGGTTGGTCTTGATTGGCAACGGGCGCTTTTATGGGGGAAGCTTTGCCGTCTTTCCCCAGGCCAGCATGCAGGATGGTTTGTTGGACGTGTGTGTTTTCCCCAAGGTCACCTGGCCGCGCCTGCTGGCCGCCGTGCCGGGACTGCTGGCGGGGCGCCTGGACCGCTTTTGTCAGGCGCGGCATTTCAGCTTGTCCTCCGTGAAGCTGACCAGCGCCAGCCGTGTCATTCTGCAATTGGACGGAGAAAATGTCTGTGAACTGCCGGCCACCCTTTCGGTCCGGCCCAAGGCGCTCAACGTCATCGTGCCTTAAAGTTTGTTTGAGTTATGCAGGTCCCGGCGGTTAAGCTGGTCTTATGAAACATGCAGGGCAAGCCCGGTGCGCCGCGCTCAAGATCATTTTATGGATGGCTTTCGTTGGGGTCGTGCTTGTCGGCCCCAGCCCTCTGGTGCTTTCTCTGCCGGCCCAAATCTATGAGGCTGTGGCCGGCGTCTTTGTCCTTCTGGTCCTTTTCACGCTCTACTTTTTCCGCGATCCCACGGCCCGCACTCCCCGGACGGCCGGTGTCATCGTCTCTCCCGGCCATGGGAAAGTGGATGTCGTCGATCAATTGGACGACGCGCCATTCATGGGCGGCCCCTGCCATCGCATTTCCACTTTTCTCTCGGTCATCGACGTGCATGTGCAAAATGCCCCCGTCGGCGGCAAGGTCGGTTGCGTGGTGCATACTCCCGGCAAATTCGTCAGCGCGTTGCGAACCGACTCCGCCCAGTTCAACGAGAATGTCCTGATCGGCTTCGACTCCACCGAGGTCGCCGGGGAAAAGATCGGCCTGCGCCTCATTGCCGGCGTGCTGGCGCGGCGCATCGTGCCGTTTGTCAAAGTGGGCGATCAGCTCGAACGCGGCGAGCGCGTCAGCCTGATTCAATTCGGTTCGCGCTGCGATCTCTACCTCCCGTTGCAGTACAAAATCCAGATCAAGCCGGGGGACAAAGTGGTGGGTGGCGAAACGGTCATGGCCACCAGATAAATCATGGACAAGAACTTACATGCAGAGGAAGAGGAGAAGCCGGCCCCAACGCTCAAGATTTATTTCCTGCCGAATCTGATGACGGCGGGCAATCTCTTTTGCGGTTTTGTCGCCCTGACCAAAATCGTCGAGGCCAGGGTCGGCGATTACCGCGAGATACGCATCGCGCTGGGCTTTATTCTGGCGGCGTGCATTTTCGACCTGCTGGATGGCCGCCTGGCGCGGATGGGCGGCGTGGAGAGCGAGTTCGGGCGGGAATTCGATTCCCTGGCCGATTTGATTTCATTCGGGGCCGCGCCGGCCTTTCTGGTGCAACGGGTGGTGCTGCACCAAGTGTTCGCCACGCGGCCGGAAATCGGCTGGTTCATCGCCTCGATTTACCTCATCTGTGGAGCGCTGCGCCTGGCGCGGTTTAATTGCCTGGCCGCCATGTCCAGCGGCGGGGGCGGCAAGGAATTCATGGGCTTTCCCATCCCGGCGGCGGCGGGTTTGGTGGCGTCGCTGACCTTGTTCCTGATGTGGGAGGACCAATCGGACCGCGATCTGTCTCATGCGCCCTGGAGTTTCATTCTGCCCGGCCTGCTGCTCTTTCTTTCCGTCATGATGGTCAGTGAAGTGAAGTATCCGTCCTTCAAAACGCTGGGGCTGCGCACCAAGCGCACCTTCTCCAAAATGATCTTCGCCATCCTCTTCATGGGCAGCCTGGTCGTTTTGCGGCAATATCTCCTGCCCATCGTCCTGCCGCTGATTTTCACCATTTATTTGCTCTACGGATTCATTCGGCCGCAGATCTCCCGCAAGGTCCGGCACGAAATCGAAGAAGAAGAGGAAGAAGACGACACCACCCCCCATACTCCCTGACATGCCAGACATCGATCCCAGCTTGAAGGCGGCTTTGACCGGCTTCCTATTCGGTTTCATCCTTTCCGTGCCGGTCGGACCGGTCAATCTGACCATTCTCAACGAAGGCGCGCGGCGCGGATTGGGCTGGGCCACGCTGATCGGATTCGGCGCCGTGGCCATGGAGCTGATTTATTGCGCGCTGGCCTTCACCGGGTTCGCCTCGTTTTTCGACGGCAAAGTGATCAGGGCCGTGATGGAGGTGACCAGTTTCGTTTTCTTTCTTTACCTAGGAATCCGTTTCATGACCGTGCGCGCCATCAGTGCGGTCGCCCCGGTCGAGGCCCGGCTCCAGCAAAGATTGCATCCCCACTCGGCCTTTGCCACCGGGTTCGTCCGGGTCATGGGCAACCCGGGCGTGTTCCTGTTCTGGATTTTTCTGGCGGCCCTCTTCCGGGCGCACGATTGGGTCGCGGCCTCGGTGGCGGGCACGTTCTGGTGCGTGACCGGCGTGGCCGGCGGAACCAGCCTGTGGTTCTGCGGCCTGAGCTGGTTCGTTTCGCGTGGCACGGGCAAAATGACCGAGCACACCTTGCTGCGCATGGAGCAGTTCTCGGGCATTTGCCTGCTGCTCATGGCCGTCGGCCAGGGCGCGCATATCGTCTGGCAAATGGTGCGGCACGAACTCTAACGCCTTGTTTTGCGACGGCAGGGTTACAGTCGCGTAACATTTTACTGACAACCGTTGTTTTAGGTTGAACCCGCCCGGCGGAAAGCCGACAGTTACCATGTCAAGACCAGTTTATGATATGATAGCTAATTCCGAGTCCTTTGCGGGCGGGGCCATGCGCGTCCGGTCGGTTTGGATTTCCGACATCCATCTCGGCACCAAGCACGCCCGCGTCGATGCCCTGCTCGATTTCCTGCGCCAATGTGAATGCCGCTATCTCTACATCGTCGGCGATTTCATCGACGGCTGGCAGTTGCGCTCGAAATGGCACTGGGAGGACAGTTACAATGTCCTCATCCAGAAACTCCTGCGCAAAAGCCGCAAGGAAACGCGCATCATTTACATCACCGGCAATCACGACGAGTTTCTCGAGCAGTTTGTCAATGTGAATTTTGGCAGCGTGCTGCTGGCCCGCGAAGTCATTCATACCGCCGCCGATGGCAAACGCTATCTGGTCCTGCACGGCCATCAATTCGACGGCCTGGCTCATTTCAACCGGCTTTTGGACCGCGTCGGCACCCGTCTCTATGACTGGATTCTGGATTTCAATCTCTACTTCAACCGCGTCCGCCGCAGTCTCGGCTTTGGTTACTGGTCGATCTCGGCCTATCTCAAGTACAAAGCCAAGGCCGCCATGAAGTACGTCAGCGATTACGAGGAGGCCATCATCCAGATGGCGCGCAAGCAAAACGTCCATGGCGTCATCTGCGGCCATGTCCACCGCGCCGAGATCAGGGACACCGGCGACGTGATTTATCTCAATTGCGGCGATTGGGTCGAAAGCTGCACCGCGCTGGTGGAGGATTATGACGGCACAATCCGGTTGGTACACTTCCATGAAAATAATGTTCAGCATACTGGGCGAGGGACGGGGGCACATGACCCAGGCGATGGCGGTGAAGGAGATGGTGGAGAAGGCGGGCCATCAGGTGACAACGGTGGTGCTCGGCACGGGGCCGCGCCGGCCGGCCGCCCCATACTTTGCATCGGCAATGAAGATGCCGATCACAAAGATCTCGACGCCCAACTTTTCCTTTAAGAACAACCGCAAGGTCAGCCTGCCGGCCTCGCTCGCGGGGGTGGCGCGCAGCATTCCCGCCTTCTGGCGCGGCTTGCGCACCCTCAAGGCGCTCGTGCGCCGGGACCGGCCTGATGTCATCCTCAACTTCTTCGAGCCGCTCACCGGCCTCTACGCGCTGACCTGCCGCAATCGTCCGCCGGTGGTCGCCCTCGCCCACCAGTTCATGTTCGAACATCCCTCTTACGTCCGCGCGCCCGGCCGGCGCTTGCAGCAATTCGCCATGAAATGGTACATCCGCTCGGTGGGGGCCGCTTCCACCCGCATCGCCCTTTCCCTCTACGACGCGCCCGATCTGCCGGAACGGAATCTGGTCGTCGCCCCGCCTCTGCTGCGCCGCCACTTGTTCGAGCTGCAACCCAATCCCGGCGGGCGTTTCGTTTTGGTCTATCTCCTCAACCACGGTTACGCCGAACAAATTATTGACTGGCACAAAAGAAATCCGGCAACGGCCCTTCATTGTTTCTACGACAAACCGGACGCGCCCCCGGAATTCCGTTATGACGAAACGCTGACTTTTCACCGTCTGGACGGCGAAAAATTCCTGCGCATGATGGCCGAATGCAAGCACGTCGCCTGCACCTCCGGTTTTGAGTCCCTCGCCGAAGCGGCCTGGCTCGGCAAACCCCTGTTCCTCGTGCCGGTCGAAAATCACATCGAGCAACAGATCAACGCCATCGATGCCACCCGCCTCGGCTTGGGCGTGGCCGACACCAGTTTCAACCTCGACCGCCTGTCCGAATTGCCGGACCGCCTGGACAATGCCAAATTTCGCGCCTGGCTGGCCCGGTCCGGTTCGATCCTGCTCCAAACGCTCGAACGCGCCGCGGCCCCCACCCCGGTCGCGCCGGCCCATTTGTTTCATTTGAAAACGGAAGGGTCCAAGCCTGCTTGAACCTCGTGCGCCGCGCGCATTTCACTCCTTGTGCATCCGCCAAAGGCAAGTCTTATTGACACCCCGTTTCAACGGGGTGAGGTGAGAGCGAAAGTTGGGAGAAAACCGTTTCCAACGGTTTCGCGCGCGGGAAATCTCGATGGCTTGCGGGCCGGCAATCACCAGCCACCCGCTTCTTTGGGTTGGCTGTTTCCGGTTCCTAATCCTAATCTTAATCCTAATCCTAATCTTCTTCACGAATATGGATTAAGCACAATGCCGTATAGGAATTCAGGCATAGATGACGCCTACCGAGTATTGGACAGTTCCTTTGCGGCAAGTGTTTTTGCGTAGCCGTGGCCAACTGCTGACCGGTTGGCGCAACGCTCGCGGG
>Ga0224554_1000522_pt1 | contig 31363 bp, 24 predicted proteins | sample 714S22024metaG_FD_180666 | JGI IMG/M metagenome (GOLD analysis project Ga0224554, IMG submission 180666) | Peat soil microbial communities from Stordalen Mire, Sweden - 717 S2 20-24 | ecosystem: Environmental > Terrestrial > Soil > Wetlands > Peat | place: Sweden: Norrbotten County, Stordalen...
GAAGAGCATGTCGCCGCGGCCGAGCAAAGCTTCAGCGCCGTTGGTGTCGAGGATGGTGCGGGAGTCGACCTTGGTGGCCAGGCGGAAGCTGATGCGCGTGGGCACGTTGGCCTTGATGAGGCCGGTGATGACGTCGACGCTGGGGCGCTGCGTGGCAAGGATGAGATGAATGCCGACGGCGCGGGCCATCTGCGCGAGGCGCGTGATGGATTCTTCAACGTTGGCCTTGTCGAGCATCATGAGGTCGGCGAGCTCGTCGATGATGATGACGATGTAGGGCAGCGGCTCCTCGTCTTCGCCTTCGTCGAAGAGCGAGGGCATGACGCCCTCAAAGAGCTTGTTGTACTGGTCGATGTTGCGGACGCTGCGCGAGGCGAGCAGCTTGAGACGACGCTCCATTTCGCGCACGGCGTTGCGTAGAGCGTTGGCAGCGAGCTTGGGCTCAGTGATGATGGGCGTGAAGAGATGCGGAATGCCCTCGTACATGCCGAGTTCCACGCGCTTGGGGTCAACGAGGATGAGGCGCACCTGCGACGGCGTGGTGCGGAAGAGCAGGCTCATGATCATGGCGTTGATGGCCACCGACTTACCTGAGCCCGTGGATCCGGCGATGAGCACATGGGGCATCGCGTTCAGGTCGGCTGTGACGATGCGGCCGTTGATGTCTTTGCCCATGGCCAGGGTGAGCCGCGATTTTGCCTTGGCGAAGGTTTCGCTCTCGAGCACGTCGCGCAGATGGATGGTTTCGCGCTCGTGATTGGGGACCTGGATGCCAACGGTATTTTTGCCGGCCATACGTTCGATCAAAATGCTCTCGGCGCGCATGGCGAGACAAAGGTCGTCGCCCAGACCGGTGACGCGGGAATACTTCACACCATTCTCGAGCTTAAACTCATAGGTCGTGACCATGGGGCCGGGATTGATCTGCACCACCTGGCCGCGCACACCGAATTCGGCGCACTTTTCGACGAGGACCTTGGCTTCTTCGCGGAGTTCGTCTTCGCGCACCTTCTGCGGGCCTTCGCCGGCAAGGAGCAACGTGCTGGGCGGCAGCTTGAATCCGCTGACGTTCTTGGGAGCAACGGTGGCCGAGCGCACTTCAGCATCGGCGCGGCCGTGAATGGCGATTTCGTCCGAGGCCCAGGGGGTGGGGGCGGCAGCTGCGGGAACGGGTTCGAGGCGTAGTGCGACGGGACGAACAGGCGCTTGCGGCGGGGCGACAGAGCGGTCGTCAGGAAAGCGCGCGGCTGCGGGCTGCTGCATGGGAACAACATTCTGCGCAGGAAGACTGGATGGCTGCGCGGGGCCGTGGCTTGCTGCTTCCGCTTCAGCGCGTTCCCAGATGCTGCGGCGCTGAGTGATGGGGATGATTTCTTCAGCGGGCCTGACAGCAGACTCGCCGCGGGACTGGGCCGATGCCGAGGCGGCCGAAGCTGGCTGATTCGGATCGGCTGCTTCGAGCGGCGCACGGCGGAAGGCCGGGACGTCGTCGAGTGGGTCAGGTTGGGCGAGTTGGGCGGCGCGCTTGCGGCGATTGAAGAAAGCAGCCAGAAGGCCGGGGCGGCGGACGGATTCTTCGTGGTCCGGCTCGGCGTCAGAGTTAGGGCCTGCGGCTGGGATGGGGCCGGCGGCTGGGCTGAACTCAAGAGTCGACGGCGGTGCGTAATCGCGATCGCGGTTGGATACGCCGACCATTCCCTGCTCGAATTCCTTTTCTTCGCGTTGTTCGGCACGCTGCTCGCGCCAGTTCTTCCAGCGGTCGAGCGCGCTTTGCAGATGGAGCCAGTAATTCTCCACGGCTTCTTTGATGACCCAGAAGCTGATGGCAGAGGCGAAGTAGAGGCCGGCAAGGGCAAACGCGGCGGCCACCAGCCAGGCGCCCTGGATGTTGAGGTAGCTGACCAGAAGCCCGGCCATGAGGCGGCCAAGTACGCCTTCCACGGGGACCATGTGCATCCAGCGCCAATGCCAGGGCGTGAGGCCAAAGGCTGCGGGCAGAAAGGTGAGGGCGAGCAGCGTTCCCATCCAGCGCAGCAGCGCCGAGCCGCTGGGGCGGGAGCGCATCCAGGAGTAGCCGATGCCGCCGAGCCACAAGGGCAAGAGGAAGGCAGTGAGGCCAAGCGTCTGGAGGAGGAGATCGCTGAGATACGAACCGAAGGGGCCAATCCAGTTGTGCACGGCATATGTGCCGGCGGAATCGGAGACGGTGGCCGTGTTCAGCGAGGGATCAGTGGCGTGGTAGGTGGCGAGCGCGAAAAAAACGAGGAGCGAGACCAGCAGCAGCACAAGCCCCAGGAACAGGTTCAGGGGGCGGCTTCGCGTTGGCGAGAGAACAATGCGAATGGGCTTCATGACGGGGCGCTTTATCCTCTGGGACCGCCGCACTAGCATCCGGGACGAACTCGGCCGGAAAGCCGGCAGTACGACGAGTAAAAATCCCAGAGCAAGTTTTATTATCCCCGGCTGCATTGTGGATTCCGTGGACGATAGAGGAGGGGGAACCTTGTTGTGGACCCCCGGCGAAACCTACGGCATGATGCCTTCGGCGCGCAGAAGTTGGATGCAGCACTTGAGGCCTTGATCGTAGGTCAGGATGTCGTAGTGCAATCGGACGGCGACGGCGCAGATGTGGATGTCGATGGATCCGCATTCGACGCCGCGGCTGCGGCAGAGATTGAAGAGACGGGCGGCTTCGACGAAGTCCTCAGCCGCGATTGTTTCGTCGGGAAATGGATCGAGGAGATTCTTCAGCTTTGTGAACCGCGCTTTGTCCCTGACGCCGGAAAGTATCTCCTGCCGGATTGGGCCGAGCATGATGGCGCGGCCGTCGCGAATCGCCTCCTGTAATTGCGCGATCATTCGCAGTTCGTCTGGCGGCAGATTCGCTTGGTTCGGACGGCGGAGCGCAAGCGACCACGCGCAGGTGTCGACGATCGTCTTCATTCTTCATCAAGCTCGATGCGATCGAGCTTGCGCACCTTCTTGTAATCGTAGGTGGGGTCGTAGTCGATGGTGCCGAAGTGGTCGAGGATCTCGAGCTGCTTGCGGCGGCGGATGTACTCGTCGAGTGCGGCGGTGACGGCTTCCCTTTTGGTGGCGTGGTTGCCGATGCGACGGGCCTCGTTGATCAGGTTATCGTCCAGGGCCAGGTTGGTCGGCATGGCTACACCTCGCAATGTGTAGAATATCACACATTAGAATGTGTAGGCATAACATATTTAAATTGTTTAAGTTGCTGCGTATTAAGCCTTATGCTATCTAACCAATCGCAAAAAACGGGATGGATGGGAGGCGTGAGTTCGATCATTCCCTGGTCCCCAAATGCAAGGGACCAGGGGCACCCTCATTTTTCGTGAGATGGGCGAAAAGCAACCGCAGATCCTTCGGCTACGATTGGCGCAAAATGCGCGCCAATCTACGCTGGAGATGACAGTCAAGAATTTAAAGGCCGATCAGCTTTGCGCCCCAGATGAGTAAAGCGGTGCCGAGCAGGATGCGATAGAGAGCGAACATGGCGAAACCGTGCTTGCGCACCCAGAAAAGGAACCACTCGACCACGCCCAGGGCCACGATGAAGGAAACCGCCAAGCCGATGATCAGCACGATCCAGCGTTCCCCATTCATGACCACATGAGCAGCGGCCGCGGTGGCAGCATCAGCTGACTTGCTGACATGGATTTCCTTGAAGAGGTCCCAAAGCGTGGCGGCGACCATGGTGGGGATCGAGAGCAGGAAACTGAATTCGAGGGCAGCGGGGCGGCTGAGGCCAACCATTTGTCCGGCGGCGATGGTGGACATGGAACGCGAGGTGCCGGGAAAAATGGCCGAAAGCGACTGGCAGAGGCCGATCCAGATGGCCTGCATGAGAGTCATGTCTTCAACGTGGCCCGTAGCGGCTTCATAGCGGCTGGTGCGGGAGTCGATGATCCACATGATGAACCCGCCAATGATGAGCGCCAGCGCCATGGCGGTAAGACTGGCCAGATTCCGCTCGCTCCACTTCCGCAGCAGGAGAGCGGGCACAGACGTGACCATGAAGGCGATGAGGGTGAGCGAGATGGGATGCGTGAACCAGTTGCTGCGGCCGTCGTCGCCCTCGGGAAACGTGCGGAGGAAGTCGACGATGCGGGAAAGGAACAAGATGATGAGCGCGACGATGGCGCCGAGTTGGATGACGATGGTGTACATCTTCCAGTAGGCATCGTCGAGGGGAATCCTCATGAGCGCTTCGGTTATGCGCAGGTGCGCGGTAGAGCTAACCGGAAGAAACTCGGTCAGGCCTTCAACAATCCCCAGGATGATGGACTGGATGTACGGATTCAAGAAGCCTCCAGCGAACTATAGCGGGTTTGCCAGGAGCCAGGGGATTGGGGGGCCCGGCTCACTCCTGGTCAATCCCGTAGACAGGAATGCCTTCATCCAATTTGTACACCAGCGCTCCGGCCCGCCAAGCATAATCTGTGCCGCTAAAGTGATCTTTCAGCCTGTTGGCGAGTTCGTGGGCATGATTCAGCGCATTTTGACTCTTTTTGTCGTCTCCGTTGGCGCTAAACATGTCTTTCAGGACGGCCTGACGATAGACGGCCTCATAGAGTGCGCGGGCGGTGCGGGGCCCGTCGGGGTGCTCGTCGGCATACTTTTCGTAGATCTCTGATTCCTTCTCAGGACATTGCACCGCTCCCTGCCAGTCACCGCAGAGTCTGTTGTCAATCAGGTCAAAGGCGGCGAGGTCAGCCTGGCGGGTGTGCGGATAATACTTGATGACCTTCTTGAGGCCGTCATCGTCCATTTGCTCCCGCATATACGGGTCCTTCTCGTGGGAGGAACGCAGCGTGGAGGCATCGGCCTTTTCAATCTGCCACTGGATGTCGGCCGAGCGCCACGCGGCTTCAGGCACCAGGGGCGAGTTGGGGAACATCTCCGTAAGGCGGCGGTAGAGCAGACGTGCGCTCTGGGCCGCGTTGACAGGGCCGCGCGGGTCAGAGGCGAGGGATTCCTGGTTGGCGGCTGCGCCCATCAGGATCTGGTCGCCGTTGGGAGTGTTTTCAATCACGACACCCTTGGACTGCATCCAGCCGGAGATGGGCGGCGGGGTATCGTTGGCGTCTCCAATGAGCGGGGTGTCTTTGCTTTCCTTCACTTCCTCAATGTCGGTGTTGGCGTACACCCGGATCCATGGGCCGCTTTTCTCTGCCATCACCATTTCGCGGCCGATCTGCACGCGGTCAACCTTTTGCGAATTCTTGTCGGCGGCGACATAGAGCCAGGTGACCTGGAGGGCTGTGGCGCGCGGGCCGGCGAGGGGCTTTTCAAGCTGGGGCTGCTTCTTCTGGGCAAAGGCGGGCGCGGTAGCGCACAGCAGCGCGAGCGAGAGCGTGAGGGCGCGGGCGGCGAGGATGCGGGGATGAGTCACAACTGGAATCATAGGTGAAACGACGCTTTTACGCGCGTTCGGTAAGCACCTCGGCCAACAGGGCGGGGTCAACGTTGCCGCCGGAGACGACCGCTGCGGCCCTGCGGTACTCCGGCAACTCGGCGGCGTGAAACAGGAGCGCTGCCACGGGAACTGCGCCGCTGGGCTCGGGAACAAGGCGCGTGGCCGCCACAATGGCGCGCATGGCGGCGCGAATTTCAGCCTCGGTGACAGTGATGACGCCATCAACGAAGGCCTGGATGTGCGCGAAGTTGCGCTCGCCCACGCTCTGCGTGCGCAGACCGTCGGCAATGGTGCGGCTGGTGAGTTCCGCGCCCCAGGTGACGATTTTGCCGGTACGGAAGCTCTCCGCCGTGTCGCCTGCCAGTTCGGGCTCAATGCCGAAGACCTTTGCCTGGGGACGCAACTGCTTGACGGCGGCGGCAACACCGCTGAGCAGGCCTCCGCCGCTGACGGGCGTGAGCACCAGGTCAACGTCTGGCCATTCTTCGATGATTTCAAGGCCGCAGGTGGCCTGGCCGGCGATGATCTGGTCGTCGTCGTAGGGAGGAATGACTACGTAGCCGTGCTCGCGGACCAGCTTCTCGGCCATGGCGAGGCGCTCACTTGAAGCGTTGCCGACATCCACCACCTGCGCGCCGTAGGCGATGGTGGCCGCACGCTTGATGGCGGGAGCATTCGAGGGCATAACGATGACGGCCTTGGCGCCCACCTCGCGCGCCGCATAGGCTACGGCCTGCGCGTGATTCCCGCTCGAGTAGGTGATGACGCCGCGGGCGATTTCGCTCGCTGTGAGTTGAAAAATCTTGTTGGCGGCGCCGCGCATTTTGAAGGCGCCCATAGGCTGGAGGCTTTCGGCCTTGAGGCGGATGTCCTTTGAAGTGCCATAGCCGGAGAGGCCTGGAAACGGTGCGCGCACCAGCGGCGTATGAACGGCGACGCTGGCGATGCGAGCGGCCGCGGCGCGGATGGTGTCGACGCTGACGAGAGTCGTGGTTGCGGAGTTCATTCTGGGGTCCTGGCGCCGGATTTGGTGGGCGCGGCTTTCAACAGAACAGTATCGCGCATTGGGGCGGGGTAGGTTGCGCGCGCCAAAGAAAAGCGCGGCAGCCTGAGCTGCCGCGCGATTGGTTGAAAGAACCCAGGAGTTAGAAGGTGAACTTGGCCGAGAACTGCAGTTGGCGCGGTCCATAGAGGCCGCTGCTGGTGGTATTTTTCTGGTTGAAGGCAGTGGCGCCGGAACCCGTGTACGGGCTGAAGCAGCCCTGCAACGAAGAGCCTGACGGAGCCGTACCGGTTGTCGAGCAAGCGACCTTGGTGCCCGAAGGCAGTGTGATGTTGCCGCTAGCCAGCGCGAACGTGCCGTAGGTGCTGTTCACGCCCTGAATGATGACCTGGTTCAGGAAGTTGAACGCGTCAAGGTTGACGTCAAAGGACATACCCTCGCGGATGGCGAACTTGCGTCCGAGCCGGAGATCGGCGTCGTTCCAGCCCGGCATCGGGATGCTGTTGCGCCCAATGTAGGGAGGACGGCCGGCAGTCACGAGACCTGAGCCGGAGCTCATCGCTCCGCCGTAGATACCACCGTCGTCGCCATAGCTGAGCGGAGTTGCGCTCGAGGCCGACCCAGCGAAGATGGTGGAACCGTTCTGACCCAACGAGACTGGCTCGCCATTGGAAGCAATTTCGCTACCGGAAAAGACCCAGCCGTCCGCCACGTTGCGCACGAATGGGTTGGCAATGCTGAAGGTGGGTTGGTAGACAAAAGACAAGGTAAAGCGGTTGCGGATATCGAGGTCCGACGGTCCGTTTTCAAGCCGGATGTTGTTGGGATCGAGCGGAGTGTCGCCGCCGTAGAAGGTGCCGAAGTTTCCTGCCACCTGGCTGTCGTCTGTTGCATGTGCCCAAGTGTAGTTGGCCACAAACTCGAGGCCCTTTGAAAACTGTTTATGCAGGGTCACACCCATGCCGTTGTACCAGGTATTGGCCACGCTGAAACCGGTGTTGAGAGTGGGAAGCTGCGTGCTGGCATACGGGGTTGCTCCATTCTGATAGCGGCGGTCGCTGGGCAAATAGACCGGAACGGTCATCTGCTTGACCAGGTTGCCATTCGCGTCCACGATGTTGTAGGTTTTAATGCCGTGCGGCTTCTGGCCTATCAACTGCGCATCGACGAATACCGGCAGGCGCATGCCGCGGGTGCCGACATATCCAACCTGCAGTGAGAGGCCGCCGGGCAGCAGTTGCTCCACCGAGAGGTCCATTTCGTGGGAGTACGGCGGAACAAAGTTGGGATCAAGACCATGGAAGCTGGTAGGTCCGGCGAGCGCCGGGCCCTTGACTGCTGGAACAGTGCCGCCGGCCGGAACCAGTGCCGTCGAAAGCGCCGGGCCCGTAGGCAGGAACGGAACATTTGGATATTGCTCGGTTCCGCCTTTATTGAACGACGAGTTGCAGGCTCCTGTGCAGCCGTAGTAATTGTAGTTGACCTGGACCACGCCGTTCTCGACGCGCATTGCGTAGTAGGTCGATCCCTGGTTCAGGGCGGTGAAGAGTCCGTAGCCGCCGCGAATGACCGTCGTCGGATCGAGCTGATAGCTGAAGCCCATACGGGGAACGACGCGGGTGGCGACGTTCTTGATGGTTTGCGTGTACAGGGTGGAGAGCGGTGCGTAGTTGTTGTTAATCTTGCCCGGCGGCGGGGTCAATTGCAGATCCCAGCGCAGACCGGCGGTGACCGTAAGCTTGCGATTGACTGCCCATGTGTCCTGAGCAAAGAGGTCGTACATCTTGATCCAGAAGTCGTCTGTGCCCTGCGTGCCCGCCTTGGTGTTCACCGTGTCCACGGTTTGAACAAGACTGTTGTAGTGATAGCCGGCATAGGAATCGGTATTGCCCGACTGTCCGGCGAAGGCGTCCGCGATCCAGTAAGCGAATTCATTCGCGTTTGTACCTTCGCCCGAGTAGCTGTAAAGTCCGCCACCCTGGTAGAGGTTGACCATCACTTCGTGGACGATGTTCGCGTCCCCGCCGAACTTCAACGTGTGACGACCCATGACCCAACTGAGCGCGTCTGACGCCTGGATGCGATGCTCGTCCGGCTCGGCGGGACGGGGCAAGGCATTGGGCATGCCGTAGGTGATGGCTCCCATGCCAACCGAGGGCGCGGCATCGTTGGCGCCATCTGTCTCCAGATCGCGGCCCCACTGGCCGTGAACCTGGTTCACCATGCGGCTGTTGAAGGTGGTGGTGAGCCCGCCGACCAGGAAGCGCTCATGATAATACGCTGGGCCGTTCGCCGTATAAGACCCGCCGGCAATTGTCGGTGCGGCGTTGTAGCCGTTGTTCGACCCGAAGTCTGCCCAGTTGAAGTCAATAAAGGCGTCGTTCTTGTCGTTGATGTGATAGTCAAGGCGCGGAAAGAAGAGATCCTGCTTGGCATAGCGCGCAGGCGCCGTCTCACCTACGTTGATGAGGAACTGGATACCCGCCTGGCACATTGTGGAGGTAATGGTGGCCGGACACTGGGTCGGCGAAATAACCGTGCCTCCCGAGTTCTGGGTTGTCGGCGTCTCTGTGATGGTGTTGGTGTTGTAGTAGAGAGCGCGGCCCACGCGGCGGAAACCGTCGTAGGTAAGGAAGTAGAAGAGCTTGTTCTTGATGAACGGGCCACCGACTGAACCGCCAAACTGGTTCTGCTGGTGGATGGTCTGAGTTAGAAGTGCGGCCGCCGACACCGGATTGAGCGATGCACTGCCATGGAGACCATTCCATTTGGGATAGGGATCCAGCGCATTCAGCGTGGGATAGCGGAGATAGTAGAACAGGTCACCGTGCATGGTGTTGGTGCCGTTCCTGGTGATTGCGTTTACCTGGCCGCCGGCCGCCTGGCCGAATTCAACCGAGTAGTTCGATGTTTCCGCCTGGAATTCCTTGATGGAGTCGGCCGAGTAGACGTAAGGAGCGCCCGAAGCGCGTCCGCGCGCTTCAGAGAACAGCATCTGGTTGTTGTTGGCGCCGTCAACGTAGTTTTGGTTGTAGAGGCCGCTGATGCCGTGGAAGCTGATGAGGCCCGAGGAGCCGTCCTGGGTCACGTTCGGAGTGAGGAGCACAAAGCTCGACCAGTTGCGGGCGGCGACTGGAAGGTTCTGAACCATCTCCTGGTCCATGGTCTGCGAGACTTCGGTCTTCTGGGTGTCGAGGATCTGGGTATCTGCCTGCACCTCGACGGTGGTGGTGGTGGAACTGACCTTCAGGGTGACATCGACAGTCAGGGTCTCTCCGACGAGCAGGGTCAGTCCGGTCTTCTCGACCTTGCCGAAGTTGGCGGCCGAGGCATCCACCTTGTAGTGGCCGGGAAGCAAAAATGGCGCGGCGTAAAGGCCGTTGGCATTGGTCACATAGGTGTGAATGACGCCAGTGTCGGTATTGATGACCGAGACAGAGGCTCCCGGAACGGCCGCCATGGCTGCGTCTTCGACGGTTCCGTTGATGCTGCCTGCGCCCGTCGTTTGCGCTAACGTACGGCTCATATTAAATGAAAGAAAGAATGCCGCCATGGCCAGCACAGCGAAGCACTTTTGGGGACGACAATTCCGAAGCATTTTCATGACTTTGGCTCTCCTGAAAGGGGTGTGCGACCTTGAAGTTGGATGATGGTAACACGCAATAGCTGCGGATCAAGCAGCTTATTCAGCCCTGGAACGGGCAAAAAAAGTCATAAAAACCGATTACCAAAGTTCAATATCCACGCTGCGTGGGAATAACCATTCTCTCTTTTAATTCAAGGCGTTACACCCTGATAAGAGGATTGAAACAGAGAAATATGAATAGAATGTTACAAACCGGTTCGGGTGGGATCAATTGCCGTTGAATTGGAGATCAATTTGGTGTGGAAAAAATCGCAATAACCATGTGACAACACGCGTTGGAGCGTAGGCGGCCCAATGCGGGTGCTGGACCTGACTTGCTTCTGGATCACCCCAGAAGCCATTTACTCGTAGGCCAATGCGTCGATGGGGTCTTTGCGGGCGGCCATCCAGGCCGGATAGAGTGCGCCGCAGAGCGAGCCGGCAAAGGCGATGAGCGCTCCTCTGGCGATCCATCCGCCGGTCAGTTCGAAGGCAAAGCCCGGAGAGTGGAGGTGAAGGGCGGCTCGCACCCCAAACGTAGCTGCAATTCCGACGATAACGCCGGCAACTGCGAGCAATCCGCACTCGCGCAGGACCACCCCGACCACCGCCAGCTTTGAAGCTCCCATGGCCTTGAGGATACCGATCTCGCGCGTGCGCTCCAGGACCGCCGTGTACATCGACTGGAAGATGACCAGGAATCCGACGACTACGGCAATGACGATGACCACGTCGAGCGCCATATCGAAGCCCGGAAATCGGGCCGGGGTGTACATGGAGATGATGTCCTCCATGGGCTGCACCCGGTAGCCCTGCAGACCCGGCGTGGATAGAATCTCCTGGCGAATTGCCTCATCGTTTGCGGGGTTGTCGCTCTTGATGTAGATGACGGTAGCCTTGCCGTCGGAACCGAGGAGCGTGCCGAGGGTGTCAACGGGCACCAGCCTTCGTCCTCCCTTGCCGCTCTCGACGATGCCGCAGATGCGGAAATCATGATGAACGGATTGAATGGGAATCATCTCGCCGACATGATGACCTTTGCCGTTCTTTGCCCAGACGTCGTCGACGATGACGTCGTAGGGACCCTGAAAGGGGCCGCCGGCGAGAAAGGTGAACGGTTTAAGAGCGTCGAACGTCTTGTAGTCGATGCCCCACAGGATTTCGATCGCGTCTCCCATGGCAAAGTTGGTGATGGCAGGAGAGGCCACCGCAACGTGAGGCAAGGTGGCAAGAAACGGAGCCAGCTTGACGGGCATGGGAGCGCCGCTCATGCCGTTCATGAAGCTGGCATTCGAGGGGCTGACGACGAGATCGGCGCCAATGCCGTTGGTGCGCTGTTTCTGGTCGTTGAGCATGCCCATGAAGATGGCGACTATGGACAAAATCATGACCACTTCAATGGAGACAGCGAGCACGCTGATGATGGAGCGCACGGGACGACGAACGAGATTGGCTATGACGAGCTTGTTCATGCGCGAGCCTGTTTCCGAGGGGCAAGGCTGGTAAATTGCCCCATGCATTCAGGGTATCAGCAGGAGTGAGGTTGGTCACAGCCCGGGAGGGCAGCAGAGGATAGAGTTACTTTGGATGGGGCTGCGGAGGGTTTGAGAGAATCACCCGTAACGTTACCAAAGGGCGTCATCCCGATGAAAATAAAGGCAAAACTAAGAATTAATTTTGACGGAAAACTAGTCCCCGGTTTATTGTGGAAAAGTAGTATCGATTCGTGAGTCACAAGGTCTTGGTCGCCAATGGGGAACTTTGGTGAAGACCTGCGCATGGAGCGGCTATCCCGCGGCATGGCGCTGGAAGACATAACCGCAGTTACAAAAATCAGCCAACGCCACTTGCTCGCGCTGGAACAGGAGCGCTTTCGCCTTTTGCCGGGCGGGATTCTGAGCAAGGGAATTGTGCGCGGATACGCAGGCGCGCTGGGGCTTGACCAGCAAGACTGGACGCAGCGTTTCTTGACTGCCTGCGATGCGGCGGGCGATACGGTGGACGAGGATCGCAGTTGGACTGCATTCGCATCGAATGTGGGCAAGGCGCGCATTTTGCGCCGCGAAGCCGTGGAAATGCGCATGCGCTGGGTGGGCGCAGTCCTGTTGATGATGGTGGTGGGCGCAGCCGCCTACGTGACGTTTCGTTATTACGGCGTGCGGGCGGGTTGGTGGTCGAACCTGCTGCCCTTTGGAGAAGAGAAGGGCGCATTGCACTCGGCAACAACCGCGGTCCACGCGTTCCTGACCCGCTTGCTTGTGTGGCTCGGCCACTAATCCCTCGGATTAGACAATCTCCTCCCAAATTGCGGTTCAATCGTCTGCTGACTCCCTTGAGTCGGCAATGTTCCCCGTTCACATTTGAGTCTTTGCCCTCGCGCACCCGGCACGATTACCATAGATGATGCACAGTCAGGCTCCGGCCAGACAGGTGCGGGCGCGCAAGCGACGAGGTCCACGGGCCAGACTGAGTACCCTCAGAAGCGGTCACTCACATAAAGTCATCGAGGGACGGTCAGGAATCGCATCACGCCGCCAAATTGAATCCCTTCAATGGGCAGGAGTCTGAAGTTGAGCGATCGTTTTTTGTTTACCTCTGAGTCAGTCACGGAAGGGCATCCCGACAAGATAGCCGACCAGGTTTCTGACGCCATTCTTGATGCCTGTCTTGAACAGGACCCCTACAGCCGCGTAGCCGCGGAAACGCTGACGGCGACAGGCCTGGTGGTTATCGCGGGAGAAATCACAACCAAGGCATATGTGGATTTCCAGAACCTGGTGCGGGGCGTGGTTGCCTCCATCGGCTATGACAACGCGCTTTACGGCTTCGACTCGAACACCTGCGCCGTGATTTCGTCCATCAACAAACAATCGGGCGACATTGCCCAGGGCGTTGACACGGGCGGCGCCGGCGACCAGGGCATGATGTTCGGCTATGCCTCAAACGAGACGCCGGAGCTGATGCCGATGCCGATTTCGCTGGCGCACAAGTTGTGCAAGCAGTTGACGGCGGTGCGCAAGAGCGGCAAACTGCCGTACCTTCGCCCCGACGGCAAGAGCCAGGTAACGGTGGAGTACGACGAAAAGGGCAAGCCGGCGCGCATTGACGCGGTGGTCATCTCAAGCCAGCACGCGGAGAGCGTGACCAATGAAGAGTTGCATGCCGACATTCTGAAGTATGTGATCCAGGCGGTACTCCCGGCCAACCTGCTGGACGAACACACCAAGTACCACATCAATCCGACCGGCCGCTTTGTGATTGGCGGACCGATGGGCGACACGGGCCTGACCGGCCGCAAGATCATCGTGGACAGCTACGGCGGCGCGGGACGTCACGGCGGCGGCGCTTTCAGTGGCAAAGACCCGACGAAGGTGGACCGCTCGGCAGCGTACATGGCGCGCTACATTGCCAAGAACATTGTGGCCGCGGGCCTGGCCGAGCGCGCTGAAGTGCAGTTGGCGTACGCGATCGGCGTGGCTGAGCCGGTGAGCGTGCGCATTGAGACTTTCGGCACCGGCAAGGTGGGCGAGGCAAAGCTGACCGAACTGGTTCGCAAGAACTTCTCACTGACGCCCAAGGGCATTATCGAAAGCCTGAACCTGCGCCGGCCGATTTACCAGAAGACTGCAGCTTACGGCCACTTTGGCCGCAACGAGCCCGAGTTCACGTGGGAAGCGACCGACAAGGCCGCTGCGCTGGCGGAGCAGGCCGGTGTTGCAGCCGCTGCTGCAAAGTAAGCACTCTCCATTTCGCATTACTGAAAAGACCTGTCCTTCGCGGACAGGTCTTTTCAGTTTCCAGTGCACGGAAAGCAAGGCGTGTTCCCTTTTCGCTCGGCGTGCGTCCATGCCTTAGAATTCTTCGTGGCGCTTGAACGTCTTTTTAAGAGGAGCTATACATGCGTTTTTCGGTGCTTGCCGCACTTTTCCTTGGAACTGCCGCGATGGCCGCTGCACAAAACCCAGCCAACTGGAGCTACGAGGGCAAGAACGGCCAGCTGGCATGGAGCAAGCTGGACCCGGCCTGGGCAGCCTGCTCAAAGGGGCACGAGCAGTCGCCGATCGACATTCGCGGAGCAAAGCTGGACAAGACACTCAAGCCGATCGAATTCCACTACATGAGCGGACCGGTGACGCTTGAGAACACCGGGCTGACGATTGTTGCTCACGTGGATCGCGGCAGCTACATCGTGGTGGACGGCGTTCGCTACGACCTTGTGAGCTTCGATTTCCGACATCCGGGCGAAGAACCGGTCAAGGGCAGATTTGACGATATGAGCATTCACCTGCTGCACAAGAGCGCGGACGGAAAAATGGTGATTGTGGCTGTGCGGGTGGTTGAGGATCGCTCCATGGGAAATGCGATCCTGGCAATGTTGTGGGACCACTTGCCCAAGGTTGCGCACAAGACCGAGACCATTACGGACATGGTGAATCCCGGCGGGCTTTTGCCGGCCGACCGAAGCTACTGGACGTACACGGGCTCACTGACCACGCCGCCCTGCACGGAAGGCGTGCAGTGGTACATCTTTGAGCAGGAGCTGGGCATCAGCCGCACGCAGCTGCACACGTTCAGCAACATGTTCAAGATGGACACGCGCGAGCCGCAGGATCCGCATGGAAGAAAGATCCTGGCCCACGAGTGATGAGGCAGTGGTCAGTGGACAGTGGACAGGGATCAGTGGGCGGGGCCGGCGAAGAGAGGTAGATTTCCGTCGGGATCGCTGACGATGAACCTAGCCGTGATGGATATAAAAGAGGTTTCCGTCGATATCCTTCACGGTGAACTGGCGGATGCCCCAGGGTTTTGTTTCCAGCGGATCGACGATGTCTGCGCCGAGGGACTTCAGTTCCTCATACGACGCATCGATGTCTGGTGCGAACATCCAGTGAATGGCGGGCTCGAAGGGCGGCTGCCGCTTGCGAAAGAAGATGGTCATGTTCGGTCGCATCACGGCTCCGATTCCCTTGTCAGGGTAGAGCCAGCCAATCTCAAAGCCAAGCGCATCGCGGTAGTGCTGTTGCGCACGCTCGACATCCACAACCGGCAGCTCGGGCACCGGCGGACCAATCGAAGTCAAATTTTGTTTTTCGGCCATCGAAGCTCTCCTACACTTTTATGCAACAAGACCGCGTTCGCGGCAAGAGAAGAAATGCGGCGAAGGATTTCGGTCCTTGAGGAACGGCCAGCTATTCGGATTGCCGGGCGATGGGCGTGAACTCAAGTGTGAAGCCTTCGTCCCGCGGATGGAGCTGGACTTGAATCCCAACAAGATCGTTGACGAGGTAGTGGGCGGCGTCAAGTTGTTCTGCGGGATGAGAGAACGTGGTGGCGACGACGATGCAGCCTGCCTCACGACCGGCCCGGGCTCCTAAAGCCGAGTCTTCAAAGACCACACATTCCGCGGGATGAACGCCAAGCAGCGCCGCGCCGGCAAGATACGGCTCAGGATGCGGCTTGCCGCGCGTGACAAAGTCCGCAGTGACAAGCTCGTCTGGCGCGGGAACACCGCCGGCGGCCATGCGCGCTCGGGCAAGGCGCTCGGTGGCGCTGGTCACGACCGTCCAGCGGTGTTTTCCGTTGCGAGCAGGCAGAGCCGCCAGCAGGTCAAGCACTCCGGGAAGGACGGTGAGGTCGTCGTTGTCTTCGACTTCGAGATCTTCGATAATTTTCAGCTCTGCTTCGCTGTCGAGATCGGGACGGAGCTGAGCAAGGGTGTCGATGGCGCGCTGGCCATGAGCGATTTTGCAGGTGAGCTGAGGATCGACACCACGCATGCGGGCCCAAATGGACCAACTGCGCACGACCGAGCCAATGGAAGAGACCAGAATCCCGTCCATGTCAAAGAGGACGCCCTTGCATTTGATTTGAACGGGGGAAGAAGCCATTGCCTTATTGTACCGGGCTGTGGTTTTTGGGCCCTTTAAGAAAGGCCCGGGGCTGAAGCCCGACTGAACCGTAGCGTCTCATTCGTGAGGCTGAAGCCTCACGCTCCCTCCGGAAAAGCAGCGGTTGGTTTTTGCGCCCGGGTCGGAGCCGTCGCGCGATGTATCGGGCTACGGTTTTTTCGCCTGTGCGGGTTTGGGCGCGGGGAAGGTGACCTTGGGCGGCTCTTCGAGGGTGACGGAAGCATCGACGGTGCGCTTGCGGCTGCCCACTGCGACTTCATTTTTGTCGAGCGCTATCTTGCCCTTGGCGACGATGGCGTCAGCAGTCCAGCGATCGAAGCGTGCTAGATCGGCGGGAGCGGAAGGGTCGCCGGCAAGGGCGCCATGACGCCACTCAAAGTGCAGCGTGCCTTTGGCTGAGCTTGCCAGATCGTCGGAAGTGAAGCCGGAGAGTTCGATCTTTCCATTTGCCGCAAACGTGCCGCCGCGCCAGGTCTCGCCCAGCAGCTCGCCCACAGCAGCCGGGTCGATCTTTGCGAAGTCTCCGCTAAGTTCGTAGTAGGGTTTGTCTCCGGATTCAAACTGGCCGGTGGCATGCAGGCTGCCGCCGAGGAGTGCGGCGTCGAGGCTGGCGATTTCAGTTGTGGCCGGCTGCAGGTTTACGCCGGCCTTCACATTCTTCAGGGTAAGAGGACCGAGCACGAGCGAGTCAGCCGTCACCGTTCCCTCAAGACTCGGCCACTGCGGGGACGACGCAGGATGCAGGCGGTTGATGAGGTCAGAGAGCAGGGTGCCCTTCTGGCGCGCGCCCAGAATCGCGGTCTGCACGGTGGCGGCATCCAGATCGCCAAACGCGACTTGAAACCTGACCGGGCAGGATGCCGGCGCATCGCAGCCTGCGGGCACACTCAAGGTGGCCGTACCTTTCAACGGGCCGTACGTGAAGTCGATCGGATCCCAATCGCTGACGGCGCCGTCGAGGTGCAGCGTGGCCGTCGCGATCTCAACGTGGCTGGCCAGATAGTCGGCTTTCCAGTTGGCATTGTGCAACGTGACTGTGCCGGAGAGGCTGTCGGTCGCGGGCACGTCGGTGGAAACGGGTATGGGCCTGGTTTTGGCAGGCCCGGCAATAGTGGAATGAGGGGCTGGGGCAGCGGCGGCGGTGACGATTTCGGAAGGAGGTGTGTTGTCGGAGGAAACGTCCTCCACCGGAAGCCATGGACCCTGCGCGAGCAGATCGACGGTGAGCGGGTCGCCTGCCAGGGCGTCGAGGGCAGCGGCCTGTTTGATTCCGGTAGCATGTGCTACTTCCCTGCTGCGCGCAATGCTTGCGGCACCGCGTGCCGTTACCTGATAACCGGCCACACCGAGGCGGACATTCAAAGCAAGTGGGGTGGTGCCTCCAAGGGGCACAGCGACTGAGGAGACGAGCGCCTGCTGCTGTTCGGAGGCCACTACCGAGGGAGCGAGGACAAACTTCGGCACCACGATGGGGCTGGCTAGGCCGTCGCCACGCAACTGAAGACCGTCCACGGTAATGCTGCCGCTGAGAGGGCCCGCGGGTCGCGCCGCCGCTGCGCCTTTCTTTGCGGGATAAGACTTCGCAGGCATTTTGGCTTCGCTGCCTGGGGCAGCGAGAGCGGCATAGGAGATTTTCCCGCTCGCTGTGCCGGCTGCCTCAAGATCGCTGCCGACGCCGCTGCGCACGGTGCGCAGCGCATCGAGGGCGGCGCCCAGCGGCACACGGTCGAGTTCCACAGAAAACTGCGGCTTCGCCGGAATTTGTGGCGTGGCGGGGAGTTGAGGCGCTGAGTTCGTGGCGGGCAGCTCGCCGGCGATTCGAACGTGGCCGTCGCCCAGGGGCGAGTCGCAGACCAGCTTTTCCAGGGCGCGGGTAGCGTAGTGATAGACGAAGCCGCAGTTGGCATCAAAGTCCATGGGCGCGACCGGCGCGAACTCCGCACGATGAACACCGGCAGCGCGTAAACGGGTATTCACCGTGGCGGCATCAGGAGTGCCATCGACATGCACTTCGCCCCTCAGGTCGCCGCGCCATCCGGCGTCAGAGCCGGTCGCCAGGCGGGTCAGCTGGCCAAGCTGAGCGTCGCGCCATTCCAGATCAAGATGGATGGGCATCTGGCTCAACGCGGCTGCGCTGTGCGCGCTTGCATTGAGCTCCACAACGCCGGTGTCGGCAAGATCGAGGCTGACATCGGTGCGCGCCGGCTGGCCGCGAAGCCGGATGCGCCATTCACCAGGGTTCTCCTGCCAGAAGGACACGTCGGTGGCGACAAGCGAGAACGGAAGTTTTTCAGCACCGTTTTTGAAGTTGATGCGGGAGTTGGTTGCGGAGAGATAAGGCAGCGGAGGCGCGGCATGAGTGGCTGGAGTTGTGCCCGCCTTGGTGGCGGCCGTTTTGAACAGGGACTCGAGATTCCAACGCCCAGCCGCGGAGCGCACCAGGTTGAGGCTGGCCTCATCCACGCTGATCTCGCTGATCTGCAGATGTCCGCGCCAAAGGGGAAGGAGCCGGATGGAGGCGGTGACCGTGCTGGCATGGAGAAACGCCTCGCCGCCGAACTCGGGATCTTCGTCGACGGTGAGGTCGTAGAGAACAAAACCTGGCCTGGGCAGCAGGCGCACGCGCACCTGAGAAAGGCGCACCGGCCTTCCCAGCGAGGCAGACATGAGGCTGGTGATGCGCGTCTTGTATCGGCTGACAGAGACCAGGGGCGGCACCAGCAGCACAGCCAGGACGACCACGAGCGCTAATAACGCCCACCAAAGCCGCCTGCGCTTATTGTGCCGCCCTTGCTCGTCTTCCGTCATAGTCAGTGGTCAGTGATCAGTGAACAGTGTACAGTGCACAGGGAACAGAGCACAGCGCTCAGTGAGGGTGGTCGCGAAGCCGACGGTCAAGGGTTTTTGCGGTTCACTGCACCCTGTTCACTATCGACTGCCATCTAAAGCACTCGATGGAAGGTGCGGCTCCAGCGAGTGTCAGAGAAGAAGTGCAGCGCCACGTGGGTCAGCCAGGCGATATTGTTGGCGAACCCGGTCTGTTCATATTGCTCTTCAGATGTATTGAACGACCAGTAATTAAACAGCGGGCGTCCGACGATGTTTTCCCTGGGCACAAATCCCCAATAGCGGGAATCAAGGCTGTTGTGCCGGTTGTCGCCCATCATAAAGTACTTGCCGGGGGGAACGATGAGATCGCCGTTGGCAATGTGGCTCGCTGAATCGACAGCCCACTCCTCAGTGACGCCTCCGCTTGGGTCCTGTGCCGGCGGGATGGTGGGAAACTCGTCGAGAAAGACTTTTTCACCCACCATTGCTGGACCATCCATGCCTTCTTTGGGCTGAGCTTGAGCCACGCCGTTGATGTACACGACGCCATCCTGCAGATGGATGTGGTCGCCGGGCAGGCCGATGAGGCGCTTGACCAGGAATAGATACTGGGGCTTGCCGTCCACGTCGTCCGGCACCGGCTTGATGAAAACAATAATGTCATTGTGCCGGGGCTCACGGTAGCGAACCAGCGGCATCCATTTGGCGTCAGGCGCGAGCGTGATGCGGTCGACCACAAGGTGATCGCCAACCAGCAGCGTGTTCTCCATGGAGCCGGAAGGGATGACAAAGTTCTGGGCGAGGAAGGTGAGGATGAACAGGCCGATGACCAGCACGGAACAGATGCTGGCCAGCGCTTCAAATGGCGTCTCCTCCACCCTGTTTTCCGCTTCGCTCGCGTCGGGTTGAGGTTCCGTTGGCGCTTTGGTGGCCGGCGTCTTCTTTTTTGTCATCCTATGCTCTTTGTCAGTTGTCAGTGGTCAGTTGTCAGTTGTCAGGTTTCAGCTTGAAAGCAAAGAGCGGTTATCGCGCTTTTGCTGATAACTGAAAACTTACAACTGACGACTGCACTTAATGCACGACGTGGAAGATTCGCTTCCATCGCGCAAAGCCCGTGAGTCTCTCAGAAAGCTGCCTGTCGTGTCCGAGTCTATCATCTGAGGCCTGCAGTTCGGCCTGCTCGACGTCAGTGGTGGAGGGGCGGCTTAGCGAGAAGTAGATGACCAGCGGGCGGGCCACGATGGCCTGGCGTGGAACGAAACCCCAGAACCGCGAGTCCTTGCTGTGATTGCGATTGTCGCCGAGGACAAAATACTCATCCGGGGGCACCAAAAGCTCGCCACCCCGGGTGAGGCTCTGCATCTGAAGCCACCAGTCGGGATCGACTTGGGGGTCAGTGTAGACCTTCGCGGGAAAGTTGTCGCGGAAGGGATTGGGCGGGGCCGGCTCGAAGGCGGCATAAGGCTCATAAAGCGGAGCGCCGTTCACATAGACGCGGCCGTCCATGATGCGAAGACGGTCGCCGGGGAGGCCGACCACACGCTTGACCAGCAAGGGCGGCTGGGGATGATGGAAAACGATAATGTCGCCGCGCTCAACGGGGCGATAAGGGAGCACAAAGCCGCTCAGCCGGCCCGCAGGCCCGTAGATCTGCTTGTTGAAGAGAAGAAAATCACCCACGAGCAGGGTGCGCTCCATGCTCTCAGAGGGAATGAGGAACGGTTGCAGGACGAAGGTAAGCAAGAACAGCGCGATCACGACGGTTCGCAGCAGCGATGCGCCGGCCTCAGCAAAGGTGGGCAGATGATCGCGCAGATGGTGGAGGTGCGACCAGGCATTGCCGTGCGCCTGCGCCGGGTTGCTCGCGGGCGCGGGGTCGGCCACTGGCTCTGAAGCGTTGACGGAGTCCGCCGAAGACAGGCTGGGGGAATCGGCCGGAAAATCGCGCGAAGCATCGGTCATGGCGCTGCTTCGTCCTCCTCTTCCCCTTTGGATTCTGCACCTGCCGGCTCGCCTTTTTCTTTGCGAAGCCGTTCCAGTGCGCGCCGGGCCGCATCCTGCTCAGCGTGTTTCTTGGTGGTGCCCATGCCGCGAGCCAGTGGTTTGCCGGGCTCGCCTGTATCCATCTTAAGCCTCAACTCAACGAGGAACCGCTTTCGATGCCCGGGGCCGCTTTCATTTTTGACGCGGTAGACCGGGATGCCGGCGTGTTCGGCCTGGAGCAGTTCCTGGAGCGCCGATTTGTAATTGCCCAGCGCGGCGCCGGATCGCAGTTCGGCGGCCAACTGCTCGGCGGCTTCGGCAAGGATGTTGAGGCGTGCAAAAGCTCTCACCGGCTCCAGTCCGCCATCGAGAAACAACGCGCCGATCACTGCCTCCATGGTGTTTGACAAGACGGTTGTCCTGCGCCGCAGACCGCTTTTGTCCTCGCCCCGGCTCAGCCGCAGATACTTGCCCAGGCTGATGGCTTCAGCCACCTGCGCCATGTGCAGACGGCTTACCAGCTGGGCGCGAACGCGGGTCAGCTCGCCCTCCTGCCAGTCAGGATGAACACCGAAAAGAGCCTCGGCAACCACCAGGCCGAGCACGGCGTCGCCCAGAAACTCCAGGCGCTCGTTGTCGCCGACCATGCCGTTGTTCGCCGCGGGTTCCCGCGCGGCTTGTTCCTTGGCGAGCGATCGATGGGTCAACGCTCGCTCCAACAAATCGGGCACCCTGAACTTGTGGCCCAGTGCCGCTTCCAGTTCTCCAATTGGTGCTTCCACGTTTGCCTCGCCTGTGTGCCGGCTCTAGCCCGATGCCGGAATACACCAACGCAACCGGAATTCCCGGGGCCCAGGAAAAATGCTACTTCCAAATGATTCAACGACAGCTGGAGGGCTAACCTTTAGTCCGGGGATAAACTATTGCGGTTTTTGAGTCCCGTTCTGCCCATTGGTTCCCGTTGGAGCCTTGCCAGGTGGAACCGGGCCGGGCGTGTCTTCATCCGCGTCTTCGTCGCAGGTGTGGCCATTCACCGAATAGGCGCTCTTCACGCCGCGCTCCGCAGCCAGGCGGGTGTCCTCGCGCCCGTCGCGCACCGTCAGCGCGAGTTTGTACTCTGAAAGTGCCTGATCCCGCTTGCAGTCCAGGTCGAGCATGCGCCCCAGGTAGATGTGCGACCAGGCGAGAAGCCGCTGCTCCTTGCTGGTGGCCAGCGTCTTCTGGAAGTCGTCAATGGCCTGCTCAGGATGACCAGTCATGGCCGAGATGCGGGCCATGATGAACCAGGCGCGCGCGCTATCAGTGGCGGAAGCGACGGTGTCGCTCTGGTGGTCGAGCACCTGCTGCGCCATCTGGCTGGCTCCCGGAATGTCGCCGGTGGAGAGTTTCATTTCCGCCAGATCCATCCCGGTGAGCTTCTTCGGCTTGCTGCGCTCCAGCACCTCTGCGTCGGCTTCCTTGTCAAACACAAGCGCGCGGATGCGATGCACCTGCTGGTCCACGTCCATGCTGTAGACCATTTCGCCAATGGTGTCTTTCAAGCTGGCCGGATCGCGCTCAAACGAGATCAGCTCATCGTAAAAGTATTGCGTCAGCACAAATCCCTGGCGCATGTCGTGCTGCACGGTGGCCACGCGCACTGCTTCCTGCTTCTGCTCCACAAGTTGGCGCTCGTGCTGGTAGATGGGCAGTTGCGAGCGGTCGATATTGGACGGCATCTTATAGTCCGGAATGCCGGTATCCGTGGTCCGCGCCTCGATGGCCTTGATGAGGCACTCGACAGTGAGCGGCACGGTGTCAGACCGGTAGCGGAACTCGAGCGGAGCTTCGTGAATCTCCTTGAGAATCGGCTGGGTGCGGTCAATGGCATTGGCGCGCGCGTAAAGAAGCGGCTCGATGACGTAGTGCAGGTAGGTGTGGCGCACGTCGCTCATGCGGATTTTGCCGTCGAGCGGAGAGACCACCACGACGTAGTCTGTGCCGTAGATGCGTGCGTTGACGGTGCTGGGCGACAGCATGGGCTCAATGACCACGATGAAACGGCGCCCGTCATACGTGGCGGACGGCATTTTGAGATAAAGATTGGTCGACACGATCATGTTCGACAAGGAATCGTGTAACTGGTCGGCAGCCTGGTCGTAGGTGTGGTGAATCGTGAGCCAGATGCCGTGCAGGTCAACCGCATTGGCAAAGTCGCGGAGCAGGGGGACGATCTCAGCCACCTGGGTCGCGTCAGGCGGCATTTCAGTCAAATCGGCCATGGTTTCCATCTGGGGCGGCGGCGTGAGATAGAGCGAGAGCGAGATGTACTGGGCTACGTCCAGCTCAGTGCCGGTCATGCGGTGCTGCGCGATGTAGAGGCAGAGCGCGTCGCGCTTGTTGCGTGCCTCCTCATTGGTTTCGAGTGTCTGGTTGATCTCGTCGCGGACTTGCTTGCGCACCGGCGCGCTGTCTGCTATTCCTTCGTCGTAGCCGCACATGTTCAAGGAAGCCGCCATCACGAAGACCGGCTCGGAGCTGATCAGGGAGATGGTGGGTCCGGCGGGATCCACGATCGAAGGAGTTTTCTCGCGGACGTAGGCCTGCGCGGGGGATGCGCTTTCATCGTCCTGTGCACCACTGCTGGAAGACTGGGAGTTGGGCGACTGGGCTTGAGCCGAAGCGATTCCAGCAAGAAGGCAGGAAATGAGGGCGGCCAGGATGAAATACGTTCGAAATGTCAAAAACTTCATGAGAGATCCCTGCCAGCAAGTCTAGTTAGACGCACGAGCAGGGTCAAACGGGTTAAAAGGCAGCGACCAAGGGGACAACGGAACAAGGGAACAGAAATGCCCCCGGCCTGAGAGCGAAATTTCTCTGGAGAGATGAGGTATCCTCATTTTTGAAAGTAGTCTCGGGAATTCGCTGATCGGTTATTTCTGGGTTGCCGGTGATACGCCCGGAGCCCTCAATCCGGAATGCGAGGCGCTCGGTCGTCGTGACGGAGACTGCCACTTCCTGGCGGGAACTCTGCTCTCAGGCATGAAGATGCTTTAGATGGATTGAAGAGTTGGAAGCGGAACCCTTTCGCATGCCACACACTCGCTGGAGTGCGCAGCTGGGTCCCGCTAAAACCTGAGCCCGTGAACGATCCGGCTTACATGCGAGCCTTATCGGGAGTTGATTTCTTTGCAACCGTCCACTTTGCAGTTGATCCTAGGTGCGTCGGAAGATGTCTGCGGCCAGCTTGCGAAACTCGAATTGTTGGTACTCGCGAATCACCGCGGGCGAGAAGATGCCCATGATCACAGTGAGGACGATTCCAGGGAGCAAAAGGGAAATTACGATACTCGAAGGTTTGCCGGAGATTGCCGCATATGCGCCGAAAAGCAAACAGGCTCCTCCCAGGCTCGCGAGGAGCATGTACACACCGGTTATTAACCCCTTTGCTCTCCCTCTCGGCATCAGGTAGGCCGACGCCACAACCAGCGCCCCTCCCAGGAGTGGCAGCCCTATTGCGATGAACATGCGATATTGTCCAATTTCACTCAACCCTTGCACAACTCCTCCACTCATTGGAAATCCTCCTGTTCCGTTACTCGATTGATCGCGCTGCGATAGACGGCGCGAATGCTCTTTGCCACTCCAACCTTAATCTCGCCTCGCTCGACAAGCTCAGCCAGAAGCCCCGTCATCGCATCTTGGGGCGTGCCGTTCACGCTCTCCCTCAGATTTGAAATCACCCGATCAAGAGTGATCCGGATCGTCGGATAGCTAACCCCGTGCAACTGCGCCATTTCCTTAAGAGAACCCGACGCAAGCACAAACCGCGTTACAAAATCCAGGTCTTCCTCGGTCAGATGCAGCAGCGGGTGCTCGTGCTTGTTTGCCTTCCTGCGGCCGTCCGTCTGAATTGCGCCCATGCACCACAAAGTAGCATACGAGTTAAATAAACTTCAAGTTCATTTTATTTTTATTTAGGTGTGGATTGGCTTCGGTCCCGCTGCCTTGGGCATTGGGACCGATACGGTGAGCAAGTGGTGCACCGGAACCGCCGACTCCATTCGATTTCGCTCAGCGCACGCTTTCGACTGCGATTGGCGAAAAAAATTCGCCAATCGCCGCTCGGGATTATGGTTACTTCTTATTTGAACTTCAGACTCGATACTCAAGGCCTCTGCCCTTCAGCCTCAAACCGAGACTGCGGAGAAGGAGAGTACCGCCAGGTCGCGGACCGGCTGGCCGAAAAAGCGGGCCGGCTCACCAGGACGGTGGCCGGGCCGAACAGAAGAACCGCTTTAGGACCCGCCCTGGAAGTCCTGTTTGTGCTTGGCGTGCTTGGAAGGTGCGAAATATCCCTGGCGTGCCTGCAGGTGAGCGCCAGCCCGATCCGATTTCACGCTCAGTCGGTGCCAGGCTCCATTTGGCTTGATGCCTTCAAGGGGAAGCTCGAGCAAATAGACGGTTTCGGGCGCTTCCAATGCCCTGAATCCTGCGGCAAGATCGTTGTTGTTGTGGAAGAACTTTCCACCGGTGCCGTCGGCCAGTTCCCAGATTGCGTTCTCCTCGCCTTGCATCTCCCTTTCGCGATATTGGGCGGTCAGAATGGGATTGCGAATTTTTTTCGTGTCGTCGCCGGCCTCGAGTCCTGTCGAATTGAGCCCGCTTGCGTTCAGGGCATTGATGGTCACGCCGGATTGGGCAGCAAGGTTGATCAACGTGGATTCCGCCTCCCTCTCTTCTGCGTTGACGGGCGGGAAACCAGGCGATATGAGGATCATGGTATGTTGCCCGGGCAGCGTGGCCATTTTCTTCGCAATTTCGCCGATGGTTGCGTAGGTGGTGAGCAGGTCCCGCGTAGCCCTCTGGAGTATCAGCCGTGCAGCGGTTTGGACGCTGGTTCCAGCCGCCGCGATCATCGGGTCGGAATCATCGCTAACCTGCAGGGACGGGGAAGCAGTGCCGCTCGTTTCCAGGGGTAGGTGTGAACCGTTGCCCGGGTTGCAAACAGTCAGGAACTGCTGAACCGCGTCGGCAATTGCTGATCGGTCGTGCTGGTTCGCAATCAGATCGGCCTGATAGTAGTTGAGCGCAGGGCATTCGGCAGTGTCCGGGCGGTAAAGGAGTTCGGGGCGCACCGCCCGCATAGCGCCCAAGAGTATCGTCCGATCCCTGGTCAAGCCGCTGTTGATTTTGCCTGAAGTGGTCACGATGGCGGCAAGATCGGAACCGGGCAGCGCCTCGTCCAGGGTTTCGATCGCTGCCTTCTGCGCATACGAAATCTGATCGGCGGTCAGGTGCAGGTCATCGAAGACGAAGACAGTGATCCGGGCGGGTATGGCCATGGTCTGCGCCGCCCTCGTCGTTTGCGCCGCGGAGATCGCATCCGCCGCAGCTTCAGGGGTTGATGCGGCTTGCTCGGTTTTCACAGGCACGGCATGCTTCTCGACCAGGAATCCGGAGAGGGCCCGCGGCTTGTCATCGTCGAACACCGCGAAGTCCTGCTTCTCGAGATTGTCAATGCTCTGTCCATGCTCATCGCGGACGACGACCGGCACCAGCACAACATTGACATTGACGTGCAGCGTCAACCCAGCGTCCGGCTCCGGCGTTCCTGGCGGAACGACGGAATGCGGAGGCATGGCCGCAGGTGAGGAGTTGAGGGCCAGTTGTGCTTCTGGCTGGCTCGGAGATACGGCCGACGGAAGCTGCGGCGCCGGGGTTACGTCTGCGGGCTGTTCTGACGATACTGCTGGAGACGCCTGCGGCGATGCGGCGGCAGTGAGCTGGTCGGCTGGGGTTGGCGGCGGGCTCATCGCGGAGGCGGCTTCGGAGGTTTGAATTGGGGGGATGGTTGCTGGTCCCGCCTCGGCGGCCTGGCTAACGATGCGTGAGGTTGTGGCAAACAGGTGGTAGTCGGCGAAGACGTTCTCGTTCAGCCACTCGGTTGTTCCGCCGTTAATGGTCGTGGTGGGATTGGCGGGCGCATCGGTGAGAGCAAAGCTGAGGGTCGGACACACAATGGATTTTCCGGCAATTTCAACCGGTCCATACTCCACGCGAGTAGCAGCACGACTGAGGTTCGAATTGCCTCGGATCTCGGCGATGAGGGTGATGCGGAGAATCGTCCCAGTCGCAGGATCGATCCACAGCGACCCGTGATAACCGGGCCTTGCATGCGCCATCCGGTTGTTGCCAGTGTCAGTGCGAATGTAGCCAACGGAAGAGCTGAACCCGCCCCCTCCCATCGTTGGATCCGACGCTTCAGTGCGGGTAATCTTTTCCGCCGGCATGGCGATCTCGTAGTGCGAGGCAGATTGCGACACCGAATAATTGAAGACCGCAACCGGTCCTGCCGGGAATTGCTCCCAGTGACTCCAGGTGGTTGTGCCTTTCGCTGAATCGTTTTGAACCATCAGAAGCGCCGAACCGAACTCTCCCCACGTCATCAGCCCCTTCGGCTGGTGAGAACCCGGCAGGGCCGCAGCTGCAATGTTCTCCCGTTCATTTCTCACGTTCACCTCGGTCTTCGCGATGTCTACGAGGTGCAAGCCCGCCTTCGCCGGCCACCCGTCTTTCTTCAGCTGCCGAGGGCTGTCGTCGAAGCTATAGGTGGTGCGCGTGGCTAACATGTTGGGGAGCCGCGGCAATGTTTCAAGCGCGAATTTTCGCGCCATCGCAAGCAGCTTTTGTTGCGTTGTCGCATCCGGAGCGGGAATCTGCGGCAATTCACCCGGAGGGAGTTCGAGAAACGATGACCGATCGGCGAGAAGTTGCAGCGCAACCGTGGCCTGAGGACCGTGCGCGTACAGCCTGGTCAGCCGATCCAGTGTGACATTCGAAATCCGCTCCGAGGGTTCCAGCGTACCGATTTGGATGGCGATTTCGGCGTCGGTCCGGCGCGTGTTGTCCATCGCGGAAAGAGTTTGTTCCAGTTGCGCGACGCTGACGGGCTTTGCTGCCCAGGAAGGGAGCGCCATGATTGCAAACAAGCCAACGATCGACCAACGAAGCATGGCCCGGCTCCATCCTCTTGTCACGCCCGGCCAACACTCGGAGAACCTGCGACGCCGATGGACTGGGCCATCCGATGAATCGCGGTTGCGAAGGAAGTGGCTGACGAGCCCTGGTTGCAAAGTTGGATTGACGGCGATTTGACGAGTTCCTTCATTTACTGTTCGCTTCGAACTGTAAAGATTTTCCGGCAATTCCGCTGAGTTCATACTCGACACAGTATGACACCGGTCGCCCGGCAGCTGGTTCCCTGCCCTTCAGCCTCGGACGGAGACTCCGGAGAAGGAGAGCACCGCGAGGCCTCGAACCGGCTGGCCGAAGAAGCGGGCCGGCTCAAAGACGCTGAACAGCAGCATGTTCTCAACCTGGCGCTGGGTTGCGGCATCGTTGGGGCCGGAGACGATGCGGAAGTCGTACACTTCGCCTTCGTCGTTGATATAGGCCTCAACCACGACCTGGCCGGAGATGGCGGCGACATCGCCGTTCCCCGCGCCGGTTGACAGCCGGACCAGGTGCGGCGCAGTCGGGTTGCCGAGCGGCTCATCGGTGTTGGCCTGCGCGGTCTCAGGCTGCGTGAACATGGTGACCAGCAGGGTGACCGTGCCGAGCAGAAGAACTGCGCTGGCAAAGCCTGCGGAAGCATGAAGCAGAAACGGACCGACGGTGTTTTTCCAGGCCAGGGCCCAGGCATTGGCGATGGTCTGACGGCTGCGAGCGCGCTCCTGGCTCACGGCCACACGGATACGCAACAACAGGTCACGTGGCTCGGCTACGGGGCCCAGCTCCGCCAGCGCCCTCTGCGTCAGGCGCAGCGATTCCCATTCCTGGGCGCAGTCGGGACACTCGTCGAGGTGGGCAGCGATCTCGTGCATCTCCCGTCCGTTCAAGCATCCGTCAAGATACTCTGAAAACCTTGCCTGCATTGCGTTGCAGCCGTTCATTGCGCCTCCTCTCCAAGGGGCATTGCGAACTCTGAAAAGGCTTCGGGGCTCCGTTCTGGCCGGGGCGTCATGAGAAGGGCCTTCAAACATGCCCTGCCGCGCACCAGCCGTGACTTGACGGTGCCAATATTCACGCCTTGAATCTCAGCCACTTCCTCGTAAACAAATCCTTCCAGATCACGCAGAATCAGGGTGGTGCGGAAGGGCTCAGGAACCTGTTTGAGCGCTGCTTCAACGCGGGCCCGATTCTCAGCGTGAACCACTGCATCAAAAGGCGACTCGGCAGGGTCCACCAGGCGCTCACTCAACCGCATGCGCGTTCCCTGTTCCGATTCAGCCGGCTCCTCGTCGATGGCCACCTCCTGAAACTTGTGGCGCATCCACCAGCGGCGCTGGTTTGAGGCTTCGCGCAGCGCAATCCGGTAAATCCAGGTGCGCAGCGACGACTCCCCGTGAAAACTGTGCACGCCTTTGAAGACCTTGACGAACACTTCCTGGGTTAGGTCGGCGGCGTCGGCGCGGTCGTACACAGTGCGCGCCAGCAGCGAATAAATGGGTTGATGGAAGTGCGCGATCAACCACGCGAACGCTTCCTCCGAGCCGGCCTGGAGTTCTGCGACGAGGGCGGCTTCTTGTGATTGGAGCGTCAGCGCGCTGGCTAAATTGCCCATGGTGAGGTCCGCCTGCAATTCAGTGTCCTCCCACCTATACCGCAAGTCCAGCACTTTTGGCAGCTGCCATTTTGGTCGAGCCGGCAGATTGCCCAGTTCCGAGCTTGCGGCCACTCCCACCGGCGGCAAAAAAGCGCTGCCGGAAAACCTGCTCCTGCCAGGAGTCCGCGGGGGTTCAGAGGCATCGGCAAATCGCCGTATGTCCTGAGCCCTCTATTGTCTTAGACACCGGAACACCCCTAAAGTGTTCCCGGTCACGCTTGTAAATATCTTTGGGGCAGCGGGCGGCCGAGGCCCGGATCGAAGGATCTAGGGAGTGAACACGATTCTGCGGCCCTTTTCTACGCGATTCCACGCAGACTCAACGTCAGCGAGCGGGACGGGCTCAACGTCGATTTTGAGCGTGCCCGCGGCGGCGAGGGAGAAAAGCGTTGGAATGGCGGCGAAGATGCGGTCAAGCGAGGCCGCGCCGAATCCGCTGCCGAGTAGCGTGAGATCGATTTTGCGCAGGAGCGCGCCGGGGAGGGTGATGGTGTTGCCGGCGCTCTCGCCCACCTCCACCAGCCGGGTTTTGTGAGTTGCCTGGGGACTGAAGCCCGTGGCGAGCGCTTCAAGCAAAAGTTCCGTGGGCCGGCCCCACAGATAGTCGACGATGAGATCGATTCCGGTCGATACTTCGGCCGAGTATGCGGTGCGGATCGCGTCATCAGAATCGGTGAGCCGGACTATCGCATCCACATCCGCTGAAGCTAGGGCATCGACGTTGCGGCCTGAGGCGATGATGCGTTTGGCGCCAAGGTGGCGGGCTACTTGAATGGCAAGCTGGCCGGCGACACCGGTTGCGCCCTGGATAAGAACCGTTTCGCCTTTCACTAGCGCGCCGCGCTCACTCAAGGTCATCCATGCGGACATTCCGGGGTTCACGATGGCGGCAGCGCGAACATCGTCAAGATCGTCAGGCAGGGGAATGCTCATGGCCATGGGAGCGGCAGCAAACTCTGCCATGGTGCCCCAGGGCTGGCGGCCAAAGACGAAGTAAACCCGGCGGCCATCGTCGAGAACGCCCACGCCATCCAATCCGGCAACGAACGGAACTTTTTCAGAACTTGAATAATGCGATCCGCTGGCGCGGGCTTTCACGATGGGGTGCAGTCCAGCCGCACGGACGTGGACCAGTGCCTCACCCTCGACAGGCGTGGGATCGGGAAACTCCTGATACTTGGGTGGCTGACCCAGAACATTCACTACGGCTGCGTGCATCGAATGATCCTCCAGGGAGCATGAGCCTCTTTGATTTTCGATGCACCATGCATCCGGCAGGGCGCATAAAATCTAGATGCGGAGAGTGTGCGCCATGTTCAGCCCTGTTGCGATCGGATTTGTGCAGAGCCCTTACAAAGAGACGTCGAAGATTCCACGCGGCCTGGGCGCGAAACATGATGCCGAAGGCGTGCTGGAGATCTTGCGCGAGTTTGCGCCGGGGCTGATGGATATTGAAGGCTTCTCTCATTTGTATGTGCTTTGGGAGTTTGACCGCGCCGATGGATACGATCTGATCGCGCATCCACCGACGGACGAAAAGCGGGAGCATGGCGTGTTTTCGACGCGGTCGCCGCGCCGGCCGAATCCGATAGCGCTGACGGTGGTGGAGTTGCTGCGCCGCGACGGGACATCGCTCTACGTGCGCGGAGTGGACATGTTGGATGGCACGCCGATTCTGGACATCAAGCCGTACCTGTCGAGTGTGCCGGAGGGGAAATTGCGGCGCGGTTGGCTGGCTGAGGCGGAAGCGCGCAAAAAACAAGGTTAAGGAATGCCGAGGATCTTGTGCGTCTGCAGGCTGAGGCGCCATTGCGGATGGGCCTTGCAGTAGCGGACTGCCAGTTCGGTGTTCGCGAGGCGGGCCGGGCCGTCCATGGGCTGCAGAAAGAAATTGCGGAACGGGAGAGCCGCGAATTTTTCCGGGTCGGCG
>Ga0224554_1000523_pt1 | contig 31249 bp, 16 predicted proteins | sample 714S22024metaG_FD_180666 | JGI IMG/M metagenome (GOLD analysis project Ga0224554, IMG submission 180666) | Peat soil microbial communities from Stordalen Mire, Sweden - 717 S2 20-24 | ecosystem: Environmental > Terrestrial > Soil > Wetlands > Peat | place: Sweden: Norrbotten County, Stordalen...
AATCCCTCCATCGCGGTATCGGTGCTCAAGCAGGAGTTGCCGTTTTGGAAGCCGCGCATCCTGGAACTGGCGAAGAGCTTTCCGCAGGCGACCGAAGACGAGATTGCCTGGATGGTCGTGGAGGAAATGTCGGCGAATGCGGCCAAACTGCTCAAGCCAATCTTCGATCGGGAGCATGGGCGCAACGGCCGCCTCTCCATCCAGACGGATCCACGAAACTATCGCAACTCGGATGCGATGCTGACGCAGGCGATAAGGTTCAGCAGGCTCGCTCCCAACATGATCGTCAAGATTGCGGCGACGCGCGCGGGAATCGTGGCGATGGAAGAGGCCACCTACCGGGGGATCAGCATCAATGCCACCGTGAGCTTTACGCTGCCGCAGGCCATCGCGGTTGCTGAAGCAGTGGAACGCGGCCTCAAGCGCAGGGAAGCCGAGGGACTTGAGATTGCCACCATGGGTCCGGTATGCACCATCATGGTGGGCCGGCTCGACGATTGGCTCAAAGTGCTGCACGACAAAAATAATCTGTCGGTCGATCCCGGCTACCTTGAGTGGGCCGGAGTCGCGGTGTTCAAGAAGGCTTACAAGATCTTCCGCGAGCGCGGATATCGGATAAGGCTATTGTCCGCGGCTTTCCGCAATCACATGCATTGGAGCGAGTTCATCGGGGGCGACGTGGTCATTTCTCCGCCGTGTCCGTGGCAGAAGCGCTATAACGAGAGCGACATCGAAGTGATTTCGCGGATCGATACGCCTGTTGATGCAAAGATCGTGAACACACTGCTCGCCAAGTTCCCCGACTTTGAGCGCGCATACACTGAGAACGGCCTGACGCACGAGGAGTTTGACACTTTCGGATCGACGCGCAGAACGTTGCGCCAATTCATCACGGCCTGCGCGGAGATGAACAGCATCGTCCGCGACATCATCCTTCCGAATCCCGACAAGGAATAGGCAGGGGCAGTCCCTCAGTCCCAAGTCCCTCACTCCCTGCCTCTAAGAGATCCACATGTGCGGGTTGCTGGTGGAGACGGCGCTCAGTCCCTGCGCCAGCAGTTCTTCCACTTCCTTCAGAGTCTGAATCAGTCCGCCGCCCACCACAGGCAGATCCAGCGGAATCGCGCGCACGCGTTCCAGGATCTTTGGAGCGACCAAGGCCGGCAAAACCTCAAGCGCATCCACGGGCGTATTCTTCAACTGATTCGTGATGGTATCCATGGCGCCGCTGTCCAACAGGAACGTGCGCTGAACCGCGTAGAGCCCGATTGAAAGGGCATGACGCAGCGGGTCAAGATGGGTTGAGATGATGCCACGCGCTCCGGCGCGCTTGAGATAGTTCACCGCATAACGATCGCGCGAGAAGCCATTGAGCAGGTCAAGATTGACGATGGGCAGCTTATCGGCGGCCAGGATCTTCTGGATCATCGACTCGCAGTTTTCCGGATCGCCGGTGAGAAGGTAGACGATTTTGCCGTGCGCGGCGATTGCCTGATCGACGAGTTCGAATTTGCGGATCGCCGGAATGACGGGAGTCGCCTGGCAGAATTCCCTGAACGGTGTCGGTTGATCCGGCATGATGCTCGCCTTCCAAAAATCCAAAGCCAATGATATATACATGTTGATGTGCGTGGCTTGCTGGGTCGCTAGCGCCTGGCTGTTTTCCCGTAGCGCTTTTTGACCCTTGCGGTCGACTCCCTCACAACCAACTCTGGCTTCACTTTGATCCTGACCACGGATTCCTCTCCAGACATCAACTTGATCAGGTTTTCCATGGCCAACTGTCCCATGCGCCGCATCGGCTGTCGCACGGTCGTCAAGGGCGGCTGCGTGTAAGATGCGACAAACAGATCGTCAAATCCCACAACGGAGATTTCATCCGGCACGCTGAGCCCATGCATGTGGATGGAGCGCATGGCTCCCAAAGCCGTCATGTCGTTGTAGCAGCAGACCGCGGTGGGCGGATGGCTGAGCGCGAGCAATTCATCCATGGCGTGCATGGCCGCTTCAGGCTTGCCATCGCCGCGCACCACCAGCTCCGGAAGCACCGGGATCCTGGCGGCCTCAAGTGCTTCGCGGTATCCTGCGAAACGCTCCGTGTCCGATTGGTAGCCGTACTGGTCTCCGATGTACGCAATGCGACGATGACCCAGGCCGACCAGGTGCTCTGCCACAACGCGAACACCTTCCACATTGCCGATCATGACGGAGTGGACGAAGGCGCCCGGATGCTGATCGTTGATGAGGACGATGGGCACCATCATCTCTGACAACAAGGGCAGATAAAGCGCACCGACACGAGACGAGGTGACGATGATGCCGTCGACCCGCTGCTCCGCAAACGCCTGGACAATTTTTTGTTCGCGGCGTGGATCGGCGTTCGAGTCGGCAAGATAGACGCTGTAGCCGTGGTCGTTGGCGGTTTGTTCAATGCCGGAGACGACTTCGCTTGTAAACGGGTCGGCGATCGAAGTGACGACCAAGCCGATGGTCCGCGTTCGCCGGGTGACAAGGCCTCGCGCCACGGCGCTGGCGCGATAACCGGATTCCTTTGCGATCTTGCGAATTCTCTCCGCAGTCTTGGCATTCACCAGCGGACTGTTTTGCAACGCGCGGGAGACCGTGGGATGCGAAACGCGTGCAATGCGCGCGATGTCTTTGATGGACGGCTGACGAAGGATTCGCTTCGAGGCGCCGGGTTGCGCAACTCCATCCGTCTTGCCCTTGTCATCGTCAAACACGGCAGGCTCTTTTCATCGCAGGCACTTTCTATCGACCTCAGTCTCAAACAGCGAGCGGGTTCTAGTCAATGCCTGCGATAAACGCCAAGCGATGGAGGGTTCGGAACCGGGATCACGAGCCCCTGGACTGAATTGCATTTTTCAGCCCGGGCTCAAACGAAGGAATCCATGAATGGGTCAATAAGGCGTGAGGATTCGTTTCTTTATGCCGCGTCACCTTCCTTGTACAGATAGCCTTTTGCGACTTCAAGAAAAGCAGCCAGATCTTTCGCCTTCCATTCTTCGCTTCGGCCAAGTTCCGCGGCCAGAAGATTGGCAACCGCCGGAGCTGCGTCAATCGCGGCGCGCGCGTCGAGGAACAAAGCGCGGGTTCGCCGCGCAAGCACATCCTCAACAGTGCGCGCCATTTCGTGGCGGGCAGACCAGACAACTTCGCGGCCTTTGAAGGGCAGGCGCGGATGCAGCAAGGCGTCGAGACCGGAATTCTCGGCCGAGAGCTCTTGAAGGAACGGCAGATCAGAGCCGTAGACGCGCTCCCATTCGGACGCCGACGCATTTGAAGAACTCGTTGTCCAGCCGTGAATCTTCAACTCCATGGTTTGAGATGTCGCCTTCGGAAGGGAAGCCACTTCGCAGGCGCGATTGATGGTGTCAAATCCCATGCGCCGATAGGTGGTCCACTTACCGCCAGTCACCGTGATCAGCCCCGAGCGAGAAACGAGGATGGTGTGGTCTCGCGAGAGTTTTGATGTTTTGACGCCGCTCTTCTTCACCAGGGGACGCAGGCCGGACCATACGCTCAGAATCTCGTCTTCGGCAGGCTTGCGGCCGAAGTACTTGCCGATATGGTCGAACAAGAACTTCTTTTCAGATGCGAGTGCGCGCGGCTCTGTTGATGAGCCACTCACGGGCTCATCCGTGGTGCCCACGATGGTGGATCCATGCCACGGGATGGCAAACAGGACACGGCCGTCGGCGGTCTTGGGGATCATGAGCGCAGTGCTGCCTGTGATGAACGAGTGAGGCAATACAAAATGCGTGCCCTGACTCACGGCGAGCAGCGTGCCGTGCGCGCCCTGGTCCATGGAAAGCATCTCTTCAGAAAATACACCGCAAGCGTTGACGACTGCCTTTGCCTTGAGATCAAAGCTGGCGCCATCTTCCCGGTCCCGCGCCTTGATTCCCACTGTCTTCTCGCCGCTCTTTAACAGGCCCACCGCTTCAACGTAATTGATTGCGGTGCCGCCCAGATCCTGAAAAGTGCGTAACAGCGCGATGGCATAGCGGGCATCGTCAAATTGCCCGTCATGGTAGAGGATGCCTCCTCGAAGTCCGTCGCCCATCAGCTGGGGCAGCCGCTCCAAAGTTTCCTTGCGCGAGAGCAGCTCAGAGCGGCCAAACGACAGGCGGCCGGATAGCAGTTCGTAGACCTTGAGCCCGAAGCCATAGTACGGAAGCGATGCATAGCTGTAAGCAGGGACGACAAACTGCTGATCGTGTACAAGGTGAGGCGCATTCCGCAACATGTGCCCGCGCTCGCGCAGTGCGTCGGTCACCAGCGTCAGATTGAATTGCTCAAGGTAGCGAACGCCGCCGTGCACGAGTTTTGTGCTTCGGCTCGAGGTGCCTTTGGCAAAGTCGCTACGCTCCACCAGCAGAGTTCGATAGCCACGCGAAGCTGCCTCAACCGCGGTGCCCAGGCCTGTGGCTCCGCCTCCAATCACCAGCACATCCCATGGTTCGGTCTGCTTCCCAAGTTCGCTTAAAATCTGTTCTCTTGTATTCACAATTCTCCCTTTCTGTCTGCGAGATGAAGGTTTACAACGTGTCTCAACGCGAAGCGCGTTTCGCAGCGTGCGAGGCAACGGCAAAAAGCCGCGACGCATGCCGATGCGCTGTCTTGAACCTGGTTGAGGTTTAGTTGTTCCGCCCCATCTCTGGTCTCTTGGGGAGGTGAGTCCGAGGGCCGATTCGCCGCGGTCTCGAGTGCAGGGCCGCCGGACCGATGATCCGGGCGCTCTGCTGATTCAACTTTATCACGCATGAATTCAGTCCGCCACTCTGAGTGCGTGAAAGCTGCCGCGGCACAAAGTGCCCCAAAAGAAAATGCGCCGGCCACGAACGACGTGACCGGCGCAAACGCGAATCTCAGGTTAGTAAATAACCTTGAGGCCGAACTGAATAATGCGAGGCTCGAAGGTGCTGGAGATAACGCCGCCGCTGGTTGGATTGGTGGCGTTGAGTGTGCCGCCCGAGCTGTAGGAGGACAAAGTGCCGCCCAGGCCACTCGATGGCAGGTAGAAGTTGGTGTGATTGAAGATGTTATAAAACTCGCTTCGGAACTCGATCTTCATGTTCTCCACCGGAAGGTTGAACCGCTTGTTGAGGCTCAAATCGGTTTCGTTGAAGGCCGGAGTGCGTCCGGGATTGCGCGACGCATTGCCAAAGGGGCTCAGCAGCGTGCCGCTGGCGTTCTTGGTGGCCGGCAGCGTGAAGGCGTTGTAGTTGACGTACGTGATGTAGCCAGTGTTGGCCGCTACGACAGAGCGGCCCTGGGTTACGTGCGCTCCGGGAACGCGGTTCGGGCGGTACTCGTTCAGTCCGCGGTAAGTCGCCGCAAGCTGCGGAGAGACGAGCGTGGCAGAAGCGGGCGAGTAGGTAAGATTGAACGGCGTGCCGGCCTGCGCAGTATTGATGGCGCTCAGCTGCCAGCCTCCCAACACGGCGTCTGCTGCCGGATTCATGGTGGCGAGGTACTTCCTCTCATGCCCGAAGGGCAGATCGTAGACCAGGCTGGTGATGTTGGCGATCGGAAGGTTATAGTCCGACTGCCCGTAGTCAGCGGCGATGTTATTCCCGTCCTGCGGCGACGGCGTGTTGCCCTCAAGTGACGCAGAAGCGTTGTCGAGAGAGTGCTCCCATGTGAAGGAGTTCAGCAACGTGAGACCGCCGACCAATTGCTGCTGATAGCGGAACTGCAGTGCGTTGAAGTTTGAATGGAATTCATTGATTGCAGCGGTGATGTCGCTGGGCCAGTTGGCAAAGGGGCGCGCGAAGCCGTTTGCGGGATTCTTCTGGTTCGCATCGATGAAGCCCTGCAACTTGACGCCGTGGCTGCCCACGTAGCCCAAATCGGCTACGATATTTTTCCCCAATTGTTGCTGCACATCGAGGTACCAGCTCTCGACGTAGCTGTCCCTCGTGTTTTTAGGGATATAGGTAATGTTGTCAGTGGCCGGGTTGAATGTGGTGACGAGCCCGGATGGATAGCCCTGATCGGCAGTGGCATAGCAGCTCGGCACTGTGGTGTTGACGGCAATGATCTGCGCCGGTAGCGGCGTGCTGCAATGATTTGTGGCTGTCGGTGTGATCTGCGTAACATTGGCGAACTGGGCCTGCGGAGCGTTGATGCCCAGGATGTCTCCCGAGCCGGCGCGGGTGTAATGCACATAGCCCATGCCAAAGCCACCGCGCACCGAAGTTGTGGGCGCTACCTCATAGGCGAAGCCGACGCGCGGGCCGTAGTCGCCCAAGTCGGGATTCACCAGTGTCTTGCCATAGACGCCGCCCGGGCTGACCGGCGTAATGCCGTTGCCCGCAGTTGCGCCGGGGGTAATGGTATCCACGGTCTGCGCTCCGGGGTCCCAGTTTGAGAGGTTGTTGTGCAGCTCCGAATAAGGCGAGCCGTACTCCCAGCGCAGGCCCAGGTTCAAGGTGAGGCGCGGAGCGATCTTCCAATCGTCCTGCGCATAAACGCTGTGCATATGCTGGATCAGGTGGGCGACAAAGTAATTGGCCAGCGAGTAGCTGTTGGTGTTGCCGAACAGGAAGTCAGCGACATAGTTGTCGGTCACGTTGGCTGCGCCGGTGCAGGTGACGGTGGAAGTGCTGGCTGATGCCGGGCAGTTGCTGAAGCCACCAGCGTACGTGAAGGAGCCGTAGAGCGGATTGTTGTCGTTGACCGCCATCCAGGTCTGCTCGTACTCATAACCGAATTTGAGCGAATGCTTGCCAACGATCCAGGTGAAGTTCACCTTGGGATCGAGCAAAGCCGGATCCTGCCACTGTGGGTTGGTCGTCTGGCGTCCGAAGGCCTGGAAGCCGGTAATGGTGATCTGAGGCAGGCCGCCCTCAATGGCCGTGGGCACGGTTTGCAGTCCGGGGATGGTGAAGTCATTCTGGCCGATGGAGAGGGTGAACTTGCCGGCCTTCGTGCGGGATAGGCCGACACGCGCATCCAGAACCTTGTTGGGGCCCAATAGCTGCGTATATCCGAGGGCGATCTGCTGGTCCAGAATTCGGATTTTGCCGTTCTGCGTGCCGTCAAGCGGAAGTGGAATGGTCGGATAGTTCACGCCCGTTTCCTTGCGGTCACTGATCCGCAGAAACCACGACGTGTTTGCATTCTGGTGGTAGTCGAGACGAAGGTCGCCCTTGTCTGACTTGTCGGTAAACGGCGCTTCCACCGCATAGTCATCCTGGTTCAGGCCTGTGGTGGCGAGTCCGCTTGTGGGCAGCGCGGTGATCTTCTGGAAATAGGAGATGACCTGCAGCGAGAGCGGGTTGATGGCGCCCGTCGGAATTGCCGTGTTGGCCGGATAAACCACACCCGTCACGGGGTTCCTGACCGGGACCACGAGGATGCCGTTGAGCTCATTCTGCGTAGGCAGCGTATAGACGGTAAGCGGCTTCAGTGTTTGGCGGAAACCCTCCCAATCTATGAAGTAGAAGAGCTTGTCCTTGACGAGCGGACCGCCGAAATTAATTCCATACTGGTTACGGTTAAACGCAGGCTTGACGAACGGTTGGATCGTGCCCGAACTGCCAATCAACTTTGGCTTGAAGAAGCCCGGTGCGTTGAGATCGGTGTTGCGGATGAACTCGTACGCCAATGCGTGGATGCTGTTGGTGCCGCTAGCCGAAGCCACATTGACGGTGGCGCCGGATCCACGTCCGTATTCAGCGTTCTCGTTGTTGGTCACAACTTCCCATTGGGCGACCGAGTCCGGCGGAACAGCGATGATCTGGTTGTCAAATCCCTGGTTGCTCTCGCCGTACGCGTTGTTGTCGAGACCGTCGAGCATGAAGTTGTTGAACATGCTGCGCTGGCCGTTCACGTTATAGGCGCCGGCGCGCGCCAGGCTGTTGATGGAACTGGTGATGGCGGCGGTGGGCGCTTGGCGCGATCCCGGAACCAGCGCCAGAAGGTCAGAGTAATTCCGGCTGACCAGGGGGAAGGCTGCGGTCTGGTAACCGGTGACGGTCTCGCCGTTTTCGCTGGTTTCGGTTTCCAGCTGCAAAGCCACGTCGGTCACTTCAACGGTAACTGCGGTCTTGCCAATTTCCAGCTTCAGGTCGATACGCTGGCGGGCGCCGACGGAAACGGTAATGTTGTCAGCGACCGCCGTGCTGAAGCCTGAATGCTCAGCGGAGATCTTGTAAACTCCCGTGTGCAGCGACGGTACTTCGTACTCACCGCTGTTGTCCGTAGTCGTGGTGAACGACGCTCCAGTCGCCTTGTTGAGCACGCTGATGGAGGCGCCGGGCACAACCGCGCCTGACGTGTCCTGAATGGCGCCAACCACGCTACCGGTGTCATTCTGGGCAAAGACCCGGAGCGCTGGAACCATCAGCAGAAACGCCAGCGCCAGCAACAACAGTCCGGTACCGCTTATTCGGCGACGCCGATTGTTCTGCGGACCTTCCGCATGTCGCCTGCTCTCCGTGCGTGCACCCACAGAATGCCCGGCTCTGATTTGGCGAATTGTCTCAGCATTCTGTTTAAGATAGCGAGTGTTTTCCATCATTGATTGCCTCCTGATTGACCGAAATCATACCAACAGCTCTGGTTAACGACAGTTAACGTTCAAACAAAAAATCCACCTCCAGACGCCAGGTTCCCGCTCTGAGGGCGCTAATGCGACTCTAGAGCAAAGAAAAAAAGGGACCCTGGCACTTGGCGCTGGATTTCTCTGCTTCCTCTGCCACGCAAGGAAACAAACAATCCCTGCCGGAGAAGTCAGGCTGAGCCGTAGTCGGCATTCCATTCGAATGCAGTTCGGCTTCCGCATCAAGATATGATTGTTTTTCGGAGTTTGCGCAATTCGATGCGGTCACAGGAGCAAGGGATGGATTGGTAAGATCATCCGGGTGGGAACCAACAAACCCCATATCGCGCTATTTCTGACCACTGACAACTGACCACTGGCCACTGCGGAGCGCGTACGGAGCGGTTTGCGGGAGAGAAACAGTTGCAAGACAGACAAGATGTCAAAGGCATTCGCCACGTCGATCTGACCAATGTTCAGCTTGCGTCCAGCGAAACTGCGCGAGGAATCAACCGGAATATCGTGTTGGAGCTGATCCGCGCCGGCCAGCCGCTTTCGCGCGCGGATCTGGCAAGGAGTTCCGGACTGCAGAGGAGCACAGTTTCGCAAATCGTGGAACAGCTCATCCGGGAAAAATGGGTGCGCGAAGGAGCAGTCGCGACCCTGGCGCGCGGACGCCATCCTACGCTGCTCGGGCTCAATGAAGATCTGGCTGTCGTCGCGGTTGATCTTCATCCCAGGCTCGCCACCGTTGCCGTGATCGACCTGAATGGCCGCATGCTTTCGCGTTCGTTGGTCCCTCTCACCTCGAATCCAGGTGCTTCCACCAGGCTGATGACCGACGGCATCGAGCGTTTGCGGCAAGCCTTTCCCGCCAAGTCGATCGAAGGCATCGGGATCAGTCTTCCGGGTCGAATCGATCCGGGCACACAACGGCTGGTCTTTGCGCCAAATCTCCACTGGTCAGACTTTGATTTGAGAGGACTCATTGAAAAAGAGACCGGGCTTGCCGTGAGGATGGAGAACGCCGCAACCGCATGCCTGCTGGCCGAGCTCCTCTTCGGACGCCTCAATGGCATCAACGACGCTGTGCTGGTAACGGTCTCCGAGGGCGTTGGAACCGGGGTCTTCGCCAATGGACAGGTCATCACCGGCCATCAGGGAATGGCAGGGGAGTTTGGTCACTTTTCAATGGATCCTTCCGGCGCCCGCTGCGCCTGCGGCCGTCGCGGCTGCTGGGAGACTTTTGCTTCATGCCAGGCTGCTCTCAGGATCTACCAGGAACGTCAGCCCAAGGGTCCCGCTATCACGTTTAACGAACTGCTCAATAAGGCAGAAGAAGGCGACAAGGCTGCAGTCCGAACCCTTGCGGATCAGGCTCATCATATCGGGCGCGGACTCGGGCCCATCATTGCGGGCCTTTCACCCGAGGTGATTTTCATTGCCGGAGATATCACCTCAGCGTGGCACCGTTATGGACCGATTATTGAGAAAGAAGCGGCAGAACTGACGCTGGTCGGGACGCCCCCGAAGATTTTGCCCACCCACGATGGCGACATTGCACGCCTGCGCGGAGCGGCGGCTCTGGTGTTTCAGCGCAGATTTGTCCATGAGACTGCCGTACCATCCGCGCAGGTTTCGCGCCCGACCAAAACCAAGCGAGCGCCGCAAAGGACTGGTAAAGGTAAAGGACGCGTGGGGCAGTAGCCGATGCCTTCTGAGCCGCGCTTGAGCTCGTATCCATAAGAAGACAAGTGAACCAGATAAGGCAGGACGGATCGCGCGCAAAAAAAATCCTTCCGGCGCCGGGATCTTTCTGGCGCCGGAAGGAGTGTTCTTGGAACCACTAGAAGGTGATCTTGACGGAGCCCTGGAACACACGAGCTGCCAAGGCCGGGATGTTCGCCAGGCTGGTACCGCCGGCGGTTGAGGTAATGGTGCCGAATGAGCTGCCCGCAGGGTTGCTGGTGCTCGGGTTGGAAAAGTTCGGATGGTTGGGAACGTTGAAGGCCTCAAGCCGCGTATCCAGCTTCAGGCGCTCTCCCAGGATCGGCCAGATGCGCGAAATCTGCGCATCGAACTGGAAGAACATGGGTCCGCTGACCAGGTTCCTCTGCAGGTTGCCGAAGGTTCCAAGAGGCACCGTCGGTGAGCAGGAGGCCTGGTTGAAGCAGAAGGCCGCTGGGTTCAGGTATCCGTGATTGGCCTGTGTATTTGCTGCCGACCCGCCCTGTATCTTCACTTCTTTAATCGGGTTCACGCCCGACACCAGGTTGGGCCGGTCATTTCCGATCGAGGTCAGGGAGAGATCCGAACCGTCGGTGATGTTCATCGGGGCTCCGCTCAGAATGTGGAACAGCGGAGCCAGTTCCCAATGGTTGATGAGGTAGCCTGCCGCTCCATGCATCGAGCTGAAGTTGCTGGTAGCCACCATTGAGGTGTTGTAGATGTTGCGATAGTCCGATCCACAGCGGCCGTAGTCAAGTCCGATGCGGAGGGGGTTCATGGGGCCGTTGCCGCCGATATCGCCGCCAGCGTCGGAGACGTTCATGCACCTGGACCAGGTGTAGTTGGCCATAATGCTGAAGGTAGACGACAGGCGGTGCTGCAGCGTTGCGATCATGCCGTTGTAGTTCGCCCAGGCATTGTCGTTGATCAGCGCCGAGTTGCCTGCGCCCTGGTAGAGGTTGCCCTGGACCGGGCTGGCCTCGGCCAGAGCGTAACGCGCCTGAGCATTGGCCGTGGTCGAGCAAGCCGAGCCGACCTTCGGGGTAAGTGTCCCCGCCGACGCTGCCGCGGGACCCGTGGTCACCACAGGGCCGCAACCCGTTGCATTCGCGCCCCACACGCCGGGCGTGTAGACCGCCTGGTCAAAGGCCGTACCGATTGGCATGCTGCGCGTCCTGCTGCCCACATAGTCAACCTGCGCCTGCCACCCGTGCGGGAACTGATGCTGCACACTCAACGTGTATTGCAACGTGTCCGAAACGTGGAAGGTCGTCGGAAGAACAATGAACTGCCCCTGATTCGGGAAGCCAATGGTCGATGCAGGAATCTCAGCCTGAGGATAGGGGCTGGTATTGGTGCCGCCAACCTGGTTGCAGCCGTAACCCGTACCCCCAGTCAGCCATGGCTCGCTGAAGCAGAGCGGTGCGATCTGGTTCGGGCTGGAAGCAGTGGCGAACGGCGGGTTCTGGTGAACGCGGTTCGTCGTGTAGTAGTTGGCTACGTCATAGAACAGCCCAAATCCACCGCGGATGATCGTGTCGTTCCGTCCCTTGAACGGATTCCACGACGCGCCAAAGTTCGGATTGAACTGCCACGGCGAGCTGTTCGTGAAACCGCGCGACACACCCGGATCCCCGTAGAAGAAGGAGCCTGCCGGCGCATTCGGATAGATCGAGCTGGTCTTGCCCGCCAGGAACGCCCCATAGTCAAACACCGAGCCGCGGTTGAAGTAGTCCGATGGCATGTAAAATGGCGACCAGCGGATGCCTCCCACAATCGTGAGCCGCGAGTTCATGCGGTAGGTGTCTTCCAGGTAAATGCTGGGAACGTTCCCGCGAAGAGCAAGCTGCTGCGTCTTGCTCTGCGAGTACGCACTCAATGCCCCCACCAGGAAGTCAAGGTTCGAGTCGCCGTAAACCGTCTTGCCGGCGATCTGTCCCGTCGGTCCGCTGCCGCTATAGGCGCCGTTGAAAGTAAATGCGCCGTCTGCCTGGTATCCAGCGACCTCATTGAAATGAACGCGCAGGAATTCGCCGCCGATGGCGATCTGGTGTTGCCCTTTCACCCAGGTCAGATCGTCGGAGACTCCTTCGTCGTCCACGTTGAAGTGCCCCGGCGAACAGGTGCCGCAATAGGTGCTCCAGTTGTGGTTGGCGCCTGAAGTCGAATTGGTGATTTGCAGGAAGCCCGTGTACGCGTTATACGCCGTCACGCCGATCTGGCTGCTATTCGGTCCGGCGGCTGCACCAGCGCGAATGTCAACACGCTTGGTGAACATGGCATGAAAGTTGTTCACTACGTGCGAATTGATGGTCCACGTTTCACCCGCCACACCAGACTGAACCACCTGGTACTGACCGGGAGCCTGGAAGGTGACAAGAATGTTGGTCGGGTAGAAGTACGCGGGGTAGGTGTAGCTGTCGTACATGTACCGCACGTACATGTTGTGCTTCTCGTTCGCGGCAAAGTCAAAACGGCCGATTCCCAGGTCGTCGGTGACCTTGCCGGGAATGGCAAATTGCACCTTGCCGTTGCCGCCTGCGCCGGCGTTCCAGTACGCCACCTCAGGAGAGTTCGCCACCGGCATGAATTTTTCCAACTGCAAAGCTGCCGCGTTGAACGTTGGTGGCGTCGCGTACTTGTTGCAAACCGGGGTCGCCCCGGCCATATCGATGATCGGCGTTCCCGTCAGCGGATCATAGAGCTGGTTGCTGCACAGACCGGTGCCGCTGTTGTATACGCCCGGGTCGGTGAATGAAAAGTCACCGTTCAGGTTGTCTGTGGTCGGGATATACATCGTATTCACAGCGGTTGAATACGCCGAGTTCGTCCGCTGGAAGCCGCCAAACATGAACATGCGCCTGCTGTGCGGGAAAAGCGGGCCGCCCATAACGCCGCCGAACTGGTTCTGGTGCAGCGTGTCTTTGCTGGCCGCGAAGAAGTTGGTCGCGTCAAGATAGTTGTTGCGGATGAATTCAAACGCGTCGCCGTGGTACTCGTCGGTGCCGGACTTGGTGATCACGTTCACAAGGCCGCCAGAGTGTTCGCCGCCGCGCGCGCCAAGGTTTGAGGATTCGACGCTGAACTCCTGCACTGCATCAGGGAAGGGAAAGGGCAGGTTGGCGTTTGACATGTAGTCGCTGTTGTCGGCGCCGTCCAGCTTCCACTCCGTGGTGTTGCCCATGCCGCCGGCAACCGAAACTGCAATCGTCTGGTAGGAGTACTTGCTGCCTGTAAAGTCGCCACCGGGCGCCGGGCTCGATCCGCCTGAGAGCGTGATCAGCGCGGTCATCTGCCGGCCGTTCAGAGGCATCTCAGATACGTTGGCCTTGTCAATTGTCTGCTTGAACGAGCTGTCCTCGGTCTGCAGTGCCAGCGCGTCGGCGTGAACTTCAACCGTCTGATCGGTGGAGCCTGCCTTGAGTGATGCGTTGATGGCGATGCTGCTGCCGACTTCGAGCACGATGTTGGTCTGCTCGTACCTCTGGAATCCGGGTGCGGTTATGTTCAGCTTGTAGACTGCGATATCGATGTTAGGGAACAGATAGGAGCCGGTTTCGTTCGACTTCGTTGCATGCGTCACGCCAGACGACATGTTTGTCAGCGTGACCGATGCATTCGGCACAACCGCGCCGGTCGCGTCGCTGACGGTTCCCTGGATGGTGCCGGACCCTGCTACCTGCGATTGGATCTGTGTGGCGCACAGAAAAATCATCAGGCAGAAGAACGCGGCAACGAACTGACAAACGGTCTTCGGGTTGTTGAATTTCGAGTTGCTCAAGTGGGCCTCCAATTGATTTCCTTGCTGGTAAAGTTGGTCGTAAATCGTTCTGGATAGGTCTCCCATCTTCGATACGGAAAGATTTTCCCTGGAGCCAACCTGTAAACAAGGCTCCAGCCGACCGGGTTGTTGACTACGGAAATGGGCTAATTAGGTATATTGAGGTCGGACCACGACTGTCAAGTGATATTTTACGGGAACCGAACAATCTCCCGGAGAAATGCGATGCGGGCAAGCCGCCAAGCCTGCGACGGGTCTTCGCAGTGCAGCATCTTCCGCCGCAAAGCATTTATTTTGCCTCGGTTAGGTGATATTTCTTCCGCATTGCAGGTCCCGGCCTCAGCGGCCCGGCGCGTCATCGGTCTAGGTGAGGATTTTGAGTCTGGCCAGGGCAAATTGCGTGAGTCTTTCCTCGAAATCAAGCCAGTTAGGACGCCTCGAATACTAACTGGAGATCCGCCTCGCTTGAGCCCACGCGGTCGCCAATGGGTGCACCATCGCGCATCAATCTGCACGGCCGCAGCCACACTCAGCCGAATCAAGCGAGCCTTGTGAACATTCCTCTGGCAAAAAGCCCTCGTAGCCCGTGCCCAGACCGCATTCCGGTCAGTTGTGATGTGTATCACTGATCGGCAGCCGTCCCCGGACCGATACTTCGACATCTACACAGGAGATTTGCCCGTGAATAGTTTCCGCGCGCTCTTATATAGTTCCGCCCTGCTCGTCTTTTTCGTTTTGGCGATTGCCGTCCAACCTGCCACTGCTCAGCTCGATCAACCCAGGCATATTCACCATCGGCTGCTTCCAGCCGGGGCTACCTGTGTCACCTGCCACAAGGCGATCTATGACCAATGGAAAGCCAGTCCGCATGCCGCCAACGGTGTCGAATGCACCGTGTGTCATGGCGAGACAACAGCACCGGACTTCGCGGGCATCCCGGGGGTAAGCACATGTGACACCTGTCACACCGATCAGGTGGCACAACTCAAGTCTGATCCATTCATGAAGGGCAAGACGTGTGTGAACTGCCATCAACCACACGTCTTCGCGGAGCACAAAAAGGCAGCCGCGGATACCAAGTAATCGCAACTTCCCGGCCTGGCAGTCTCGAACTGCCGGCCGGTCGCTCTGCGTTCGCCGCCCTCAGAAACCTGCCATCGCATGGCCAGGGGAATGCACGGCCGGTTCCCCTGAAAACCAGCCCCTGAAAACGAATATTGCCGCGCCCCAAGATTCCGCCCGCCACGCCTATGCGCCGCGTGCGCCTCTGCCGCGACCGCGAACGGAATCTTCTCAGGCTCCTCTTCCATTGGTCTGTTCCGTTTGGGCAAACGCGGAGCCATGCAGTCGCGCACTTCACTCAACCGCAGTCACTTCATTTGCCGGCAGTCTGGAAGAGCATGGGCGCAAACTCATGCAAATCCCTACGCCACGTGAGCCACTCATGGGCCGTGCCGGGAGATGAAAAGTAAACGTATTTGATCCCCGCCTTGTCCAGCATCGTGCGAAAAGCGCCGATGGATCCATGGAAGAAATCGGGCTCCTCTGTGCCCATGCCCAGCCAGAGCAGCTTCACCTGCTGGTTGAAGCCTTCTCCGTCTTTGAATCTCCCATTGAACGCAGTCGCGGGATCCAGCGCATCGGCACTCAGGCCGTTCATCGTACCGCTGAATCCTGCCATGTAGGCAAACGTGTCCAAGTGGCCCGTCGCAAGGTGCAATGCCTGGTTTGCTCCCATTGATAGGCCCGCCATCGCTCGATGATCACGATCCGGGATCGTGCGGAAGCTCGAGTCGATCATGGGGATGACCTCTTTGATCATCACTTCCTCGAACGTGCTGAAGTCCCCCGGAGCCGCGCTCGGCGGTCCAAACGGCCCTGCGGGTCGCGAGGCATAGCCGTTGTCCATCACGATGATCATCGGCACCGCCTTCTTCTCTGCAATCAAATTGTCGAGAATCAGGTTGGCGTGACCCTGGAAGATCCATCCGGTTTCATCCTCGCCCGATCCATGCTGCAAATAGAGCACCGGATAACGCAGGCTTGGGTTTTCGTCATAGCCCGGAGGTGTGTAAACGAAGCAACGGCGACCTTGGCCAGTGATCGCTGAGTGGTAGATGCGGATCCGAACATCGCCGTGCGGTACATCCTTTTGGAGATAGTAGTCAACGCCATCCTCGGGAACCTCGATTCCGCTTGCGTCCACGCCGGTGCCGAAGTACGTGTGGCTCCCCGGATCGTTCATGCGAACCCCGTCCGCGTCGAGCGCATAGTAGTGGAACCCGGCAACCAGCGGCGGGGTCGTCACGCTCCACACTCCATCCGCACCGCGCGTCATCGGAAACTTCTTTCCGGTGATGTCCACATCCAGAGACTGAGCGCTAGGAGCTTTGAACTGGAACGCCACGCTTTGGTCTGGAAGGACGCGCGGATACGTCGCGCCCATCACGTTGGTTGTAGCGGGCTTGGCGTCCTCGACCGCCGAAGCTCGCACACCCTCCGGCGAGCGTCGCCATGCGAAGTAGGCATCCAGGGTTTTGAGCCCTTCCTCATTGGGCACTGGACCGGTGTGGGCCGTCCCGGAAAAATACATAAGCTCGGGATCCTGGTCGCTGAACGCAGGCCACTTGGGCATGCCTTTGCCGTTCGGATCGCCGTACTTGGCGAAATTGGTCCAATACGTCGCCATTGCATCGGAGATAACAAAGTCAGACGCGCTCGGCTTCCCTGTGGGTCCGCCCGTCACGTGCCCAAAGACATACTCAACTTCCATCCCATGCGGCGAGCCGTGGCCGGCCTGAGGAGAATCGGCTGGATAGTCCGGATGCTGATCGAAATAGTAGTAGTAGGCCTTGTTCTTTCCCAGATTCGTTTCTTTCCGCGCCCACGTCCATGTGTGCCAGCCAAAAGCTGTATCGCGGCTCAGATCGCGGGCGGTCTTGGGCACACTCGTTTCGCCCGTAGGGTAGGCCTTCAGCAGGCTGTCAGCGAAGGGCCCGTAGCGCCTGCGAACCCCGTCAATGTAATCCTTTGGCGAGCGGTCGCGCGAAAAGCTCGCGCCCTCATCGGAGTTGTATCCAACCAGAATCGGTGTGTCGTTGAACTGCTTATTTTCGTAGATGGAATACTGATCCGACGGAATCACCCAGCCGTCGATGATTGACCAGAATAAGCCGTGTGTGGCGGCCAGCAGTTGTTCCGGCGGCACCTTCCGCAGGTCAGCGATGGATGCGGCTCCAACAGTTTTTGTAAACTCCGCACCGCTCCGCTCGGCATCGGCAAGCAGGCGCATATTCTCTCCCGGGCCGCCCCCGCTGCGTGCTGACCCGAATGAGCCGCCGCTCTCTGAGATCGCGCCCTCAAAGAGGCCCTTCGCCAGAGGAGATGCGCACAGCTGGCTTACGGCAATGCCTCCGGCAGACTCGCCAAAGATCGTCACCTTGTTCGGATCACCGCCTAAGGCCGCGATGTTCTTCTTGATCCATTGCAAACCGGCAATTATGTCGAGCAAGCCATAGTTGCCTGAGACATGCTGCGGCGATTCCGCGCTCAACTCCGGATGCGCGAGGAAGCCAAGCGCCCCCAGGCGGTAGCCAATGCTGACCAGCACCACCCCCTTCTGTGCCAGTTTCTCTCCACTATAGGTTGGAACGGCGGTGCCACCGACACTGAACCCGCCACCGTAAATCCATACCAGAACCGGGACCCGGGCGGAGGCCGACTTGGCCGGGCTCCATACATTCAGGTAGAGGCAGTCCTCGCTTGTCGTGATCCCCGCGATACTTTGAATGCACTGCGGCGCAAATTTATCCGCCGGCCGAATGCCCTGCCACTTGGCGGCAGGCTGCGGCGCACGCCAGCGCAAGTCGCCCACCGGCGGCGCAGCGAAAGGAACACCTCGATAAACCGTCAGTCCGTCTTCGATCGTGCCTTTCAGTTCGCCTTGTTCAACTTTCGCGATAGGAGACTTGGCCCAGCTCGTCAAGGAGAATGTCACGATAGCGATTGTCAGCAGAAGCCTTCTCATCTTTCTATTTCCTCTCGAATTCCTTGTCGGAATCATCATGGGTATTATCGTGCAGCGAGGGCACAAGGCGGCGCCAGCCTCTCCTGAACATCTTCAATTCCGATGAAGCGGATGTGGGGTTGTGTGGGGTCGGAAGCCTCAGGGGTGTCCGCCAAGTTATTGATTCTATGGTTTGGTTATCGATTCAGAGAAACTGTCTAGAAGATGAATTGGTCGTGTCTTGCGGTCACGAAATGTTAGCCATGAATCCCGTCATTTCTTTTCGGACTCAACTTTCGATTGTGCTATCAAGCTGAATCCAGGCCGGTGCAGAAACCAGAGCAGCACTAAACAGCGCGGCTGCTGACTTTGCTTCACACAACTGAACGGTAGGGAACTCTGCAATCCGCAGTCTGGAACAACCATATGGAATAAGTTCAACCAGTGTTTCCGGAGAGTCGGTATGCACCGGACTTTGGGGAACCTCGCCGGCACTGGACCCGTTCATGCCCCACTGGGGAATACGCCTGGCCTTGACCTTGAGCACCATGGGAACATCCTCCTGCCAGGCCGCGAATTCACTCGCGTCATGCCGCTTCACAAGCTCTCCCTTTTAAGCAAATGGCATCGAGGTTGTCTTGTTGATGATCATGGCGCATTGTGGATTGTTGCGGTCGATCGCCAATGCGTAGTTCCAATCCGTCGTAGGTGTGATTTGCCAGTTAACGAAGCCCGATGCCGCCGGTCCAATGTAGCCTTCTGCTCCGCACTGGCATCTTGAAGCGCTTCTGGACGAGGAACTTCTGAAAACGTCGAAGTGCGCCCTTGTTGATCGGCCGCCCATGGGTTTCTAGAGAACTGCTTAAAAGCGTGGTTGATTTGCGCTGTCCTAGATCCATTTCATCCTTAGCAGCCAAACCTTGACGCCTTGCGTAAGGCCCGTGTAGGCAAGGAGCGTCAGCAGGAGGATCGGCCAATACATCGCGGGCAGGTGCCTGAGGCCGAGCGCGGAGGCCAACGGAGAATACGGCAGCCACGCTCCGAAGGCCATGATAGTCAATGTCGTGATCAGCAGCGGCCAGCTTGCACGGCTCTGGAAGAAGGGGATCTTGTTCGTGCGAATGATATGAATGACGAGCGTCTGGGTCATGATGGACTCAACGAACCAGCCTGTCTGAAACAGCGGAGCGCGGGTTGGATCCCAGCACTTGAATAGATAAAGCATGACGAAGAAGGTGGTGTAGTCGAAGATCGAGCTGATCGGCCCGATACAAAGAATGAATCGCTTGATCTCACCAATATTCCAGGGCCGGGGCCGCGCGACCAGTTCATCGTCCACCGCATCGTTGGGGATTGGAACCTGCGAGAAGTCGTAAAGCATGTTGTTGGTCAGGATCTGAATCGGGGCCATGGGAAGGAATGGCAGAAAGGCGCTCGCCCCCAGCACGCTGAACATGTTTCCAAAGTTGGAACTGGCGCCCATGCGGATGTATTTGATGATGTTGGCGAAGACCTTTCGTCCCTCGATGACGCCCCCTTCGAGCACCATCAGGTCTTTCTGCAACAGAATCAGGTCGGCCGACTCCTTCGCGATGTCGGCCGCGGTATCGACCGATATGCCAATATCGGCGGCGCGCAGTGCGGGAGAGTCGTTGATTCCATCACCCAGAAATCCGACAACGTGACCTTTGCCGCGCAGGACACGAACGATTCGCTGCTTGTGTGCCGGAGAGAGGCGGGCGAAAAGTGTTGTCTTCTCTGCCGCCTCGGCTAGTTCGGTGTCTGACATCTTCTCAACGTCATCGCCCAATAGCATCGGGTCGGCAATAAGACCGACGTCACGGCAAACTTTGCGGCTAATCAGGTCGTTGTCGCCTGTAAGGATCTTCACGACCACGCCATGCTTGTGCAGCGCATCAATAGCGGTTGCAGCCGTGGGCTTAGGCGGGTCGAGGAAGGCGACATATCCCTTCAGAACAAGGTCGTGTTCATCTTCTTTTGTGCAGGAGGTTTTTCCGGCCAGCTCCTTTACCGCAACGGCCAAAACCCTGAATCCATCATTGCTGAGGCTCGCATACTCGTCCTTCAACCCTTTCATCAGAGCGGGGTCCATGGGTGACAGCTTCCCGTCGAGCTCAAATTGAGAGCATTGTTGGAAGATCTCTTCCGGAGCTCCCTTGGTCAGGAGGATGGCCTTACCTTCAGGATTTTCGACGAGCACGGACATCATGCGCCGGGAGAAGTCGAACGGGATCTCGTCGAGCTTTTTGTACTTCTCAATCAGGGCCTGCTCATGGAAATCGGAGCTATTCAATATCGCGGTATCAAGCAGGTTCTTCAGGCCGGTCTGAAAATGGCTGATCAGGTAGCCATCCCGGAGCACTTCGTCCGTCTCTCGGCCGGCGACATTGCAGTGCCGTTGCAGGACGACCCGATCTTCGGTGAGGGTGCCGGTCTTATCGGTGCAGAGCACATCCATTCCGCCAAAATTCTGAATGGCGTTGAGACGTTTCACGATCACTTTCTTGCGGCTCATGGCAAGCGCGCCCTTGGCGAGGCAGACGGAGACAATCATGGGTAGCATCTCCGGGGTCAGACCGACAGCTACGGCCATCGCGAAAAAGAATGCTCCTTTCCAATCGTGCTTGGTAAACCCGTTGATGAAGAAGACGAGGGGCACCATAACCGCCATGAGCTGAATCATGAGCCAGGTGAAACGGCTCAGACCTTGGTCAAAGCTCGTTGGCGTTCCTTCCTGCGTGATGGAACTTGCCATTGTGCCGAGATAGGTACGAACTCCCGTAACGACTACGACCGCGGTCGCTGTGCCGCTTTGAACGCTCGTGCCCATGAAGCATATGTTCTTGAGCTCGACCGGAGAATTTGCGGCGTGGGGGTCGGCATCATGAAACTTCTCGACAGGGAGCGACTCTCCGGTCAGCGTACCCTGGCTCACGAACAGATCCTTCGCGGACAGAATCCGCACATCGCCTGGAATCATGTCCCCCGCGGATAGATCGATGATGTCGCCGGGAACGAGGTCGCGAAGAGGAACTTCCTGCGGCTTGCCGTCCCGCACCACCGTGGCGGTTACGTGGATCATCGCCTTTAGCTTCGCCGCGGCAGCGCCGGCACGAGCCTCCTGCAGAAATCGAAGCGTGACGCTCAACACGATCATGCCCGCCATGACACTTCCGGCGCGTGGATCGCCCGTGGCAAAGGAGATGGAAGATAGCACCGCCAACAAAATGACCAGAGGGTTTCGAATGATGATCAGCAGACTGAGGAACCAGCCGCGCTGCCGCTCTTGCGCAACTTCATTCGGCCCCACTGCGCGCGCTCTCGATTCGGCCTCGTTTTGAGTGAGACCAACAGAGGTCGTCTGCAATGAGCGAAGCAGGTCATCTCCGTCTTTGCCCGCGGATTCGAGGACAGCAGGAGAGACGCGAATGTTATGTTGCTTCGCCTTTGCGGGGATTTGTGACTCGTCTGGAGAGGGAAGGGTTGCTGCGGCGCTGTGAGCGCCGGTGTTCACCTTAGCTGAGGAGTTCTCAACCGCGGACTTCGAATCCGGTGTCCCCATCTCCTCAGATCCCTTCCCGGATCAGGCCCCGAACTCGGAGCCGAGATTGAAAGCTGGCGCCGACAAAGACCATTGAGAGGTCGTCGACAGGATGACCGCATACACGAACCCTCACTATCGATTTTACTTCCCGGCTATTCACATCGTTGCTGCGACCTTCCCCGCTTAAATATCCAGCTGATCGCTGTTCCAGCAGCAATGCCAGCCACAAATGTTATTGCGACGGTTTGAAACGGTTGCCGTTCGAAGCGCCTCTTCGTTTTGTTAAGGAGTTCCGTAGCGGCCTCGGAGCCATCTCTTACCGCGCGCTGAGCTGTTGTAACGCCATCTTCCAGCGCATCGGCAACAGCAGATGCAGCTCGTGCAGCCTTGTGCGTTGTGTCGTCAATCTGTTGTCCCACGTGTTCGAATGCCGAGTGTTCCATTGGATATTCGCCTCTCCGGAACATGCGTTTGATAATGATTTGTCTACTATTCGAAGGCTCTTTCAACCGCGCCAGCCATCAACACCCCAATCGCGCTGTTGGGGTTTTCTTGAGTTTGTCTGGTTAGCAACCCAATGGGGGCGGCCTTTGCAGGCTGTGCGCGAGCTCGCAGAATGGCGGCCATATAGGACTGTGCAACCCGCTTCCAGATCATAGGCCGAGAATAAAGGTAGGCACGCTCACGCATCGCCTGCCGGGCATTGTCATCATCCAAAAGAGTGATAGTCGCTGTTGCGATGGCCGCCGGACTTTCAAACGGCACCAGAATTCCACGTCCATGAGCGAGTACTTCTGCGGCATGCCAATATGGAGTCGAGATAATGGCTTTGCCGACACCTAGTGCGTATGCAAGGGTTCCCGATACCGCCTGCGCCTCATGGCAGTAGGGCGTAACATATATGTCGGCCGAGCCGACCAGCGCAGCCATCTCTTCGGGAGTGACAAACCTATTAACGAACAGGACCTGCCGTTCTACTCCTAGCTTCTTCGCGAGGGCCTGTAACTCGAGCCTGTAGCGGTCCCCTTCACGGGCTCGGACGTGCGGGTGAGTGGCGCCCGCAATCATATAGACAGCATTGCTGTGACTGGCGAGGATGCTGGGCATCGCTTGGATCACGCTTTCGAATCCTTTGTTAGGGGAAAGCAGCCCAAACGTGAGAAGGACGCGCTTGCCCTGGCAAGCGAAGCGATTCTTATAGAGGCCCGGCTGCTCAAAAGGCAGGTCGGGGATGCCATGAGGAATCAGCTCGATCTTCTCGGCCGGGACCCTGAAGACCTCCTGCAGGATACGCGAGGAGTGTTGGCTCATGACGATGAGGCGGTCGGATCGTGCAGCAATCTTGTGCATTACAACCCGTTGGTCCAGATTTGGTTCGCGAAGCACCGTATGCAGCGTTGTGATGACCGGCATTTTAAGGTGCTTCAGCAACTCGATAATGTAGTTTCCAGATTTGCCTCCAAAAATGCCGTATTCATGCTGTAAACACACCAGATCTACATTTTCCGCATTCAAGAATTCTGCTGCCGCTCTGTAGGACGCGAGATCGCCTTCGCGGATCTCAAATCGCACACGCTCGGGGTATTGGTAGGATGATTGCCTGTCGTTGATTGCTACCACCGATAGTTGGGCAGCTCCGTATTCGGCTGCAACCGCATTACACAAATCTGTCGTGAAGGTTGCAATTCCACACTGTCTCGGAAGGTGGTTGCCAATCACCGCAATCCTGATCGGACGCTGTGGGCGAGGCGCCAACTGAAGAGAAGTGGCTGAACCGAACCCGAAAACGTTGAGCCGGGCTTCCGGATAGATGAGACGATTTGATTGCGAACTCAAAGAGGATTGTGAAGCGGCCATTTCGCTGGTCTCCCATAACCGTCGGGTTGAGATTGAAAACACTCTAAGCCCAGAGTGGGGCGTGGTGTCCACCCCCCTAGAGGAAACGCTCTGTCTGCTGCACGTGCAGTTTTCCACATTGGATTCGAAGATGCTGAGCAATCGTGCACATCACCGCGAGAATGCTTCAATGAGGTCTCGGTTGCTTGTTGAGGAAGAGAAGCTATCACCCTGTTTCTAAACAATGTGCAGCATGCTTACTGCTCACAATTGACCGGACCCCCGGCAGTGTTCTGCCCGATAGTATTCATGGCAGGCCAATGCGCAGAAAGCAATCAATGCGCTCAAGCAGCTGATGGCGAATCCTATTCAGTGGCCTTAGAAGCTGAAATGTCCTTGAGCGGACAGCCTCAGCTATCCGGAACGGGAACAGGAAGCGAGCAGAGCCAAATGAATCCCCAACTTCTGAGAGACACAGCGAAGTTTCTATTTGCCGATGACAAGGGCCTGCTCGCGATGGATGAGAGCAACGGAACCTGTAACAAGCGTTTCGAAAAGCTTGGAATTCCGCAGACTGCTGAAGCGCGGAGGGCTTATCGAGAATTGATAGTGACCACTCCAGGGTTGGGAGCGTCGATTGGCGGTGCAATCCTCTTCGACGAAACCATTCGCCAGCAGAAGAGCGACGGAACCCCCTTTGTCAAAGTCCTCATTGAGGCGGGTATCATTCCCGGCATCAAGGTGGACACAGGCGCCAAGGAACTGGCCGCCCATTCCGGTGAAAAGGTCACAGAAGGTCTGGACGGATTGCGTGATCGCCTTCAAGAATACTTTCAAATGGGAGCGCGCTTTGCAAAATGGCGCGCGGTTATTGCGATCGGTAAAGGGCTTCCGAGCCGGGGTTGTATTGAGGCAAATGCACATGCGCTGGCTCGCTATGCGGTGCTGTGCCAGGAAGCGGGCCTCGTCCCCGTTGTCGAACCTGAGGTCGTCATGGATGGCGAGCACACATTGGAACAGTGTTGCGAGGTCACTGGCGAAGTGCTGCGCACGGTGTTCAGCGAGCTGTTCGCACAAAGGGGCGTTCTGGAAGCCATGGTCCTGAAGCCGAATATGGTACTTCCCGGAATGACCTGTACGGTTCAGCCGACAGTGGGCGAGGTAGCCGACGCCACTGTGAATTGCTTCCTGCGATCTGTGCCCGCTGCTGTCCCAGCCATTGCGTTCTTGTCGGGCGGCCAACCCGCGGAATTGGCGACCGCCCGTTTGAATGCGATGAATCTAAGATTCAAGTCACGGCTGCCCTGGGCGCTGGCATTTTCGTTTGCCCGCGCCATCCAGCAGCCTGCCTTAGAGATTTGGCAGGGTGACCAAGCCAACGTCGTGCCGGCGCAGCAAGCTCTGTATCATCGTGCACGCTGCAACCAGGCCGCGCGCAGGGGCGAATACTCCTCGGCTATGGAGACTAATTGACAGGAAATAAGCACAACTCGGAGGGAAACAGCAACAGAGCCGGCGAACCCGCTCCCGGCCCTTACTGGAGACGGATGCATCTTCTGGATTGGCGCTGTTTTTATGGCCGCCGCGCTCGCCATCTACGTCTTGAGTGGCGACCTGGCGTGGATTCCAAATGGCCATCGGCAATCCGCGATGCCGGCGAGTGCTGCGAATTGAGTCTGGCCTTGCCTGCCGTATCAATCCGGCGATACTCAGGGGGGCAGAAAGATTGCACTCGCAAAAGCACCTTCTCAAAATTGAAGCTTTCGATGGTGAAAGATGGGCATGATGGATAAAACACATTTGTATCCTCTGCGGTTCGAGCCGATCTATCAGTATCGCTTGTGGGGCGGACGCCGCCTGGCCAGCTTGCTCTCAGCGCCGCTTCCCGGGGATGGGCCAATCGGCGAAGCGTGGGTGCTGAGCGACCGCACCGACCACCAAAGCCTGGTTGCGAATGGTCCGCTCAAAGGGCAGACGCTTGGCCAGGTGATGGAGCGGTTCCGAGATCAACTGATGGGCAAGCTGTCTTCGCGCTTCAGCCGTTTTCCACTCTTGCTCAAGTTTCTTGACGCACATGAGATGCTCTCAGTGCAAGTACATCCCAGTGATGACTCCCTTGACCTTATTCCAGCGGGCGATACGGCCAAGACCGAAGCGTGGGTTGTGATTGAAGCTGAGAAGGGGAGCCAAATTTATGCCGGCCTGAGGTCAGGCACAACCGCCTGCAGTCTGAGGGAATCGCTGAACGACGGAACCATTGCGGACCAGCTTGTGTGCATTACCCCGAAGCCGGGAGATGCAGTATTCATTCCTGCGGGGACAGTTCACACTCTGGGCAACGATGTTGTGGTTTTCGAGGCTCAGCAGAATAGCGATGTGACATTCAGGCTCTACGATTGGGGTCATATCGACGCGAAGACGAGGGAGCCGCGCCCCCTGCAGGTTGATGAGGCTTTTGCCTGCATAAAGTTCGGTGCGAGCGACAGTGGCCTGGTCGCGCCCCGCGTCGAAACTTCGACACCGGTCGAGCGCGAGAGACTCTTTGATTGCCATGCCTTCCTGTTGTGGCGATTGCTTGGACAAGACTTATTCACCGTTGGGGCCACGACAGAGCCGCGTGTACTCGTTTGTATTGAGGGATCAGGCAAGGTGACGCACGAAGGAATTCCATACGCAGTGGGGAAGGGAGATGTCTGGCTCTTGCCGGCAGAAGCTGGAGAGTGCGCATTTCAACCCCGCGGAGAGATAACCCTGCTGGAAATCGCGATCCCTTGATGGTGCAAGAGATTCATCTGAACAACAAGATCTCAGATTGGGAGACCAATGAAAAAGCTCATCGTGTTCGATTTGGACGGCACCCTCGCACCCAGCAAATCGTCTCTCGCTCCACAGACTGCGGGGCTGCTGCGTGACCTCCTGAGCATCATCAAAGTGGCAGTGATCTCCGGCGGCGCGTGGGCTCAGTTTGAAGAGCAGCTTCTTGCGGATCTTCCCCAAGACAGTCTGCTTGCGAATTTGTCTCTGCTGCCAACCTGTGGAACGAAGTTCTTTCAATACAGCGGAAAGTGGACGGAACTTTATTCAGAGGATCTGACGGCGGAACAAAAAAGGAAGATCATCGGCTCCCTTGATCAAGCGGCGGGAGAAGCGGGCTATCGCGCCAACAGGGTTTGGGGCGATGTGATTGAAGACCGGGGAAGTCAGGTGACATACTCTGCGTTGGGTCAGCAAGCGCCGCTCGCAGAAAAGGAAAAGTGGGATCCCGATTTTGCCAAGCGCAAGAAGATCACAGCGATCCTCGGGACGCTTATCCCCGAGTTTTCAATTCGCATGGGCGGTGCAACTTCAATCGATGTAACCAAGCCTGGCATTGACAAGGCCTATGGCATAGGAAAGCTGCGCGACACCCTCCACGTCTCATTGAAAGAGATGGTCTACATCGGCGACGCGTTGTTTCCAGGAGGGAATGACTACCCTGCGGAAGAGGCGGGTGTCGTGTCGATTCCTGTCAAAGGGCCTGACGATACCAACCTTGTCATCACAACGATCCTTGCTTGCCTGGGAGACAAATGAGCCTGACAGATGGAGCTAGCGGGCGAGGAGACTCGATGAGCGGCTTGAAGTTGCAACGCCTGGGCATGATCATGGAACCGGAACCCGGCAATCCACATGAAGTGGAAGGGGTTCTCAATCCAGGAGCAGTTCGCGGTCCTGATGGCGAACTGTATCTCTTCCCACGGTTGGTCGCGAAGGGAAATTATTCGCGGATCGGGCTAGCGCGGGTGCGGTTCAATCAAGCCGGCGATCCGGCGGGTGTAGAGAGGCTTGGCATCGCCCTCGAGCCCGAAGCCGACTATGAATTGCGGCCTGACGGCAGCGGTGGCTGTGAGGATCCTCGCGTTACGTTTGTGGCGCCTCTTCAACGATACCTAATGACTTACACGGCATGGTCGGCTCATGGCCCGCGGATTGCCCTGGCGGTATCTGAAGATATCTTCCACTGGAGACGCCTTGGACTCGTTACTTTTGCTTCTGCAGACGGCATTGAATTCGGAGACGTAGACGACAAGGATGCCAGCCTTTTTCCGGCTGTTATTCCCGATCCATCCGGTCAGCCGGAGCTGGCCTTGCTCCACCGCCCGCTCTTTCCAGGCACCCGTCCTGAGGAGACCGCATGTGATCCTGAAACCCGTGAAGTGGATATCGATCGAGAGAGCATCTGGATTTCCTACTGCCAAATGACACTTGACCGCAAGCCCTTTCACGCCGGCAAATTTACCTTTCATCATCGCCTGGCATCTCCAGTCGCGCCTTGGGAACGGCTCAAGATCGGTGGCGGAACTCCACCCATCCTGACGAAACACGGCTGGCTGATCGTTTACCACGGTGTCAGCGAAATCGAGCAGCCTGACTCAAACAAGCACATGCTGCGCTATTCGGCGGGGGTAATGATCTTTTCCAGAGAGCATCCGCTCATAATTAGCTACCGTTCGCCGCAACCGGTGTTGACGCCGATGCTTCCGCAGGAGCGGGATGGGACCGTTGACAATGTTGTTTTCCCCACAGGTATCGACCGGCGCGACGACCTTGGAACGCCAGATCGTTTCGACGTCTACTATGGGATGGCGGACAATCGGATTGGTGTGGCACGCCTTGATTTGCCGGAACAACTATCGGCTGGGGCTGTCGCAGATGCACCGGAGGCAAAAGTTTAAATCACTATCGTTGCCAGACAATCTGGCCCGCTTCGAGCGGCACGAGTGCATTGGGATGGTGGGGTACGATGCGCGCGGTGTAGTCGCTCGCCGGGCGCGTCGCTGACACCTGAGCTGAATAAGTGAATGAGCTTGGTGTATCTGGACTGGGTCCGGATGGGTTCATCACTTCGAAACGAGCGGACTCCTCTCGAGCGGAATCTTTGTACAGCTCAACTCGCACGTGACCCGGCGTAAGGGAACCGGGAGCAACCTCCACCTCGAAGAAATGCTGGCCATCGTGGGTGTTGATTCGAATGTTGACGAAATGCACCGTGCTCCAGTGCCGATCAAGGTCCTGCTTCCATTCGAGCAGGCTCGAGCCGACCGCGCCATCGTTCGCTGCACGATCGCGATAGCGCGACGCAGCGGACAGATAATGACTCTCGGTGTATTCGCGGATGGCGCGCGTTGCGGAAAACTCCGGCGTGAGCCGCGCCATGCTCTCACGGATGCGCCCCAGCCAGTTGGCTGGCATGCCGGATTCATCGCGTTCGTAGAACTCCGGAATCACTTCATCTTCCAGCAGACCATAAAGATTCTCTGCCTCCTGGGCATCCCATCCTGGGTCGTCGCCGTGTTCCTGGCCGTCCCCAATGGCCCAACCTACTTCGGGCGAATAGGCCTCCGCCCACCAGCCGTCCAACTCGGAAAGATTGAGCCCTCCATTGACAAGGACTTTCATGCCACTCGTTCCGCAGGCCTCCCACGGACGCCGAGGTGTATTGATCCAAAGATCGATCCCCTGGACCAGCTCCTGGGCCATCATCATGTCGTAGTCGTTGAGGAAGACCGCGCGATCTTTCACTTCGGGGCGCTTAATGAAATCCTTCCATTGCTTAATCAACTCTTGTCCGGGAAGATCCTGAGGATGAGCCTTTCCCGCGAGGATTAGCTGAACAGGGCATCGAGGATTCGAGAGCAAGCGCACCAGCCTCTCGGTATCGTGCAAAAGAAGGTTAGGGCGCTTATAAGTGGCAAAACGGCGCGCAAATCCCAGGGTCAGCACATTTTCATCGAAAATCCCTGCAGCATTCGATGGATCGGCGCCTTCCGCGGCCAGTTGGCAGTGGTACCGCTTCCGCATTCGTTCGATCAGGCCTTTTCGCCCTGCTGAGCGCAATTCCCATAGCTTCTCATTGGGGATTTGGCGGATGTCATCCTCGACTGGACGATCTCCGCGCCAACGCTTCTGACCGCAGGTCGAGGTCCACAACGCATCGGCTTCTACAGAATCCCAGGTGGGCACATGAATGCCGTTGGTTACGGACCCGATTGGGACTTCCTCTCTTGGCCAGCGGGGGAACAAGGTCTGGAAAATCTCTCTGCTCACTTGCCCATGGAGCTTGCTGACGCCATTGATCTGTCCACTGCCGCGGACCGCGAGATAGGCCATGTTGAAGGGTTCCGAATTGTCTTCTGGATTCTGCCTTCCCATGGCGAGCAGGTCATCCACCGAGATTGCAAGCTCATCTACGGCATAATGAGTCAGGTAGGTGCGAATGAGCCGGGGATCGAATCGGTCGAAGCCTGCACTGACGGCGGTGTGCGTGGTGAACATATTCCCTGCGCGCGTGATATTCATGGCAAGATCGAAGGTCTTCTTGTGATCCTCCATATAGGAGCGGGCTCGTTCGAGCACGGCAAATGCGGCGTGCCCTTCGTTCAGGTGACAGACCTCGGGCGTGAGACCCAAAGCTCGCAACAAACGCCATCCGCCAATGCCGAGGACGATCTCCTGTTTCAGACGCATCTCGGCGTCTCCACCGTAAAGCTCACTAGTGATTCCGCGGTGTGCCGCGGTATTGGCAAAGTCGTTGGTGTCGAGAAGAAACAACTTTGCTCTTCCCACCGACACCTCCCAGCAGCGAACCCAAATCTTTGAGCCGGGAAGTTGTATTTGCAACCGTAACCACTCGCCATTTGGCTGCCGCAGCGGCCGGATCGGCAACTGCCCCGGATCATTGACCGGATAGAGCGCCTGCTGCCGGCCTTCCGAATCGAAGTCCTGGCGGAAATATCCCTGCCCATAAAGCAAGCCCACTCCGACGACCGGAACGCCCAGTTCACTGGCCGCCTTCATCTGGTCGCCCGCTACGTTGCCAAGTCCGCCTGAATAGATGGGCAAGGCTTCACTCAGCATGAACTCCATGCTGAAGTAGGCGATTGTGGACAGCCCGGTGCCCGGATGCTTGCGCTGGAACCATGAGTCGGCCTGATAAGAGTCCCGATTCAGCCGAAGCAGACTATCGAGTTTCTGGCGGAATTCCGGCGCGCCCAATGCAGCCTTGATTTTTTCGCGGGAGACCGTGCGCAGGATGACCCATGGGTTTTGAGTGGTTGCCCACAGGTCCTTGTCCAGTGCTTCCCACAACTGGTCCGCAGCATGGTTCCAGGACCAATGAAGGTTGAGCGCCAACTCAACCAGTGCATCAACTCCATCAACCTTGAACCAATCAGATGGTGCTTTCGGATCGTTCAATATCCTCTCCTGCGTACCGAGCCCGAGAAGCGGAGACCGCGATCGCAATGCTTATGCGATGGCAGCCTCCGCTTTGATTTCAGCCGACTGGAGCCTAGCTATCAGTGAACATTGCTTTCTGCGGATGTCCCTTGGCAAGCGGAGCCGGGGCGGTGGCATCACTAAAGTCCTTCGTCCACTGCCAATTCCTGATCTCAGGCATATCCTCCAGGTTTTCACGGATGTAGTCGTGGTGGCGTTGCAATTCCTGATTGAAGAAGTTGATGGCTTGCTCGGCCTGCAAGCGGAGGCGAGGGGCATGCTTCAGTGCGTCGAGCGCAAGGTGGAAGCGGCTCATTTCGTTGAGAACCACCATGTCGAAAGGTGTGGTGGTCGTTCCACGGTCCATGTAGCCGTGCACGTGGAAGCGGCCTTCATTGGCGCGCCCGTGAACAAGCGTATGAATGAGCCAGCGATTGTTGTGGAAGGCAAAGATCACCGGGGCCGTCTCGGTAAACAGCTCGTTGAACGACATTTCGTCCATCCCAT
>Ga0224554_1000524_pt1 | contig 31182 bp, 17 predicted proteins | sample 714S22024metaG_FD_180666 | JGI IMG/M metagenome (GOLD analysis project Ga0224554, IMG submission 180666) | Peat soil microbial communities from Stordalen Mire, Sweden - 717 S2 20-24 | ecosystem: Environmental > Terrestrial > Soil > Wetlands > Peat | place: Sweden: Norrbotten County, Stordalen...
CTCGCTCCGCAACGACCAGGATGGTTTCGGCCGTCGAGGCCACACCCATCTTAATCTCCTGGTTGAGCGCCTGGCCGGCGGCCAGCTGCACCTTGGTTTCAGCCGGCTCGAAGCCTACGTAGGAGACGGAGATGGTGTAGGCCCCTACCGGAATATCTATGAACGTGAATTCTCCCTGTTCATCCGTCACGGCAGTCATTCCCAGCGGCAGCAGCTTGAGTTGCGCTCCTTTGAGAACCGCGCCTCCGTTGTCTACAACCGTTCCGGCGATGGTGCCTTTTGTCACCTGGCTCGAACAGATGTGGGCGAATAGCAGGACCAGTAACAAAGAAAAGAACGTCAAGCGTCTCATAAGGTCTCCTTGCGCAGCCGAAGATACATTCGTACATCGAAGAGGGTTGATTTCGGCTGGCTATAGGCTGGACCTTAAGGCGCTCCGTTAAAGACTCGTTAACAATTCGGTGAAAATCCTCTGAGGTTGATTTCATCTGTGTCCTGCGTCACATTCGGCGGGCTCCGAATTGAGGAGCCACAAGGTCCTGGTCCGGTTCGTCACATTCTATTCATCATGAATTCGTAACCTCCTAACAGAGTAGAGCTGATGCGAGTTCTTGTAGTTGAAGACGATTTACGCATGCTCGAGTTGCTGCGGAAAGGGCTCTCAGAGTCCGGCTTCGAAGTAACTACTGCATCCGATGGCGATACGGGCCTAGCGCTCGCGTTTGCGCATCGATTTGACGTCCTGGTGCTCGACGTCGGTCTTCCCGGGCGCAGCGGCTACTCCATCACCGCGCACCTCCGTCAGCACTCCAAACCGCCCGCTATCGTTATGCTCACTGCGCTCAATCAGGAAGACCAGATCGTCTGTGGTCTCGATGCCGGAGCCGACGACTACATTACCAAGCCCTTCTCATTTCCCGAGTTGGTTGCCCGCATTCACTCAGCGGCGCGTCGCACTCGGATTGCTTCGGCGGATAACTTTTCATTCGGACCATTCCGCCTCGATGCTGCCAACCGTCGCCTGTTTTGCGATCATATTGAAGTCCACATTACGCGCAGCGAGTATCTCCTGTTGCGTGCTCTCGCTCTCAATCGCGGTGATGTCGTTTCGCGCCGCAAACTGATGCAGGCAGTCTGGGGCTCAACCATCGCCACTTCGGGCGCTCTCGACACCCTGGTCAACACGCTGCGCGAGAAACTCAGCGCCGGCCATCCGGATCTCATTACCACCGTTCGCAGAAGCGGGTACACACTCGTCGCTGACGCCGATCAAATGAGGATCACGAGTCAATGATCAGGCGCCTTCCAATCCGCGTCCGCCTCACCCTCTGGTACTCGCTCGTCTTTGCCACAGCGCTGCTCTCAATCGGCCTGGGATCCCTGTGGATGGTGCATCGAGCCATCGATGAACTTGAGAACAATGAGCTGCAGCAGCGCGTGCGCAGCGTACGCCGTTTTCTTGAAAGCCGTCCTGCAGACGAAACCTCAACGCAGCTACGCGATACCATCACCGCCGCATACAACGTGAGCCATGGCAGCAAGTGGCTCCAGATCATCGACGAGCATGGCGAGTGGCTCTATCGATCACCACACGTCGCTGCCGTCTATCCCGATCTTGTCCTGCCGCAGAATGCCGCACCATCAGACTCCTACTTCAATTACACAACCGAGTCCGTTCCCGTGCGCGCCCTCATCGAACCCATTACGGTTCACGGCATCCATTACACCGTGCAGACCGGGCTCTCTCTCAGCAAAACCCTCGCGGTACTCTCAAACTTCCGTGCTCAGCTCTTCTTTTTGATCACCCTGGGCCTAATCGCCTCCTCGCTGGCCGGCTATTTCATGAGCCGCAAGGCGCTTACGCCCATCGCCGCCATAGCCGATGAAGCGCAGCGGATCAACGACAAGAACCTCAGCGCGCGCCTGCCCTCCCTCGAGACACACGACGAGCTTTCGTCTCTCTCCAATACGCTCAATCAGATGCTTGGTCGCATCGAGGCCGGCTACAAGAGCGTGCGCTCATTTACAGCCAATGCCGCGCACGAGCTTCGTTCTCCCGTTGCTTTGCTCCGCGCTGAGACCGAAGTCGCGCTAGCTCTTCCTAGAGATGCTACCTATTACCAAGCGACCTGCGAGCATATTCTGCTTAATTCAGTGCAGATGACCCGCCTCATCGATCAACTGCTGGCGTTGGCCCGCGCCGACGCCGGCGTCGAAGTATTCAAATTCGAACCCATCAACCTGCCCGAGGTTCTTGAAGAGGTCGCTGAGGAATGGACGGAGCGCTTTGCCGATGCTCAGATCGATTTCTCGCGCAATTTCAGCACAATCGAGTTTTGGATTGACGCCGACTACGTCGCCCTCAAGCGCCTGCTGAACATCCTGCTCGAGAATGCTTGGCGCTACACGCCGCATGGTCAATCCGTCAGCCTTGCTCTCCACGGACCTGCGCAAAACGGGGTACATCGGGCAATCGAGATTTGCGTTGCGGATACGGGAATCGGGATCGCTCCCGAGGATCAGAAGCGAATCTTCGAACGATTCTGTCATATAGGCCGGCCGATTCATGGAGACTTTTCCGGCTCTGGTCTTGGCCTGGCCCTCGGACAGTCGATTGCTGAACGTCACAACACGACTATCGAGCTACACAGCACGATAGGTGAAGGAAGCCGCTTTTCATTTCTCATGACCGGGAGTCTCTCCGGGCAGAACGAGAACGATCTCGAGGGGGACCGGGTATTTGTGGATTCGTACTGATAACTCCGCAGTGTATGGGAATGGGGAAGTGCCCTGCTGGTCGCCAACCCAACCCCAACCCGAAAAATGCATTGGGGGACGAGCAGCGGCAGTCCAACCGGAACCCATGAATTGCTTTTCAGACGCTGAAATTGAGCTGTGGCGATTCAGTTTAAATTGACCACAGTCCTTTGCGCCGCCGGAGCCTGTGGCTTGATATTGTGCCCCATGATCTGACTCCACCGCCAACTCTTCAAAGGAAGAAATGCGGTTCTCCGTGGGTACGCCTGGCCAGGGTGAGAACTCTTAAGTCAAACAGTAAGACCAACTGTGATTGACCAGAAATTAACCTGATTCTTCGACCACAGGAATTTAGAATTGGCCGGTATTGACCCGAGGAGAATGTATGCCTGACGCACCCGGCACTGCTTTCCATTACCAAATTGAAGAAACCAAGGATGAAGCGGATTACATAACCACGACCATCAAGTGCCAGGGCAAACTGATCAGCGAAAACGCGGATGAGATCCGCAAGCTCGTACAACCGCTGCTTCAGCGCGGGGGCCGCACCGTGCTCGATTTCGCGGATCTCGAATATCTCGACAGCTCAGGCCTGGGAGCGCTTGTGGGTCTCAAAGTCTCTGCGATCAACCGAGGACTCTGCGTGCTGGAGTTGGTGAACCTCACGCCTCGGATAAGGAAACTGCTGAGCATCACAAATCTCCTGCAGTTGTTTTCGTCTTAGAGCGGCGGATTCACTCGATGCACCTTGGATCTGCGCAAAAGAGAGGCGCCCGCCGCAGCGGACGCCTCCGAGTTTCCGGAAGCGGTTGGAGCTCAGTGCGCGATCCGCGAGAACATCCAAAACAGGCTTCCTGACAACAAGGCCGCGACCGGCAGCGTAAACACCCATGCGGCCGCGATGTTGCGGATGGTGGAGAACTGCAAGCCGCTCTTGTTCGCAAACATGGTGCCGGCAATGCCCGAACTGAGCACGTGCGTCGTCGAAACCGGCAGCCCGAAGTTATCGGCTGCTGAGATCGTGACCATGGCGACGAGCTCGGCGCATGCGCCCTGCGCGTAGGTCAGGTGCTCCTTGCCGATCTTTTCGCCTACCGTAACCACAATGCGCTTCCAGCCGACCATGGTGCCCATGCCGAGGGCCAGCGCCACCGCAACCTTGACCCAGGTTGGAATGAATTTAGTTGCCTTGTCGATGTGCGTCTTGTAGTTTGCCAGTTGCGCGGTCTCGGCGGCCTTGAGGGGCAGGCTGTGGTTCTTCTGGATCAGCCGGATGGCCTCGCTGGTCACGTACATGTCATTGCGGACGTTGGTCTGCTGGCTGGGGGGGACCGACTTGTACTCCTTGTAGAGCGCGACCTCGTTCTTCAGATCGTTTACGAGTTCGCGAAGCGCCAGGACGGTATCGGGCTGAATCTTTTTGGTACGGATGTAGTCGGTAACTTCGGCGCGGGCGTCAGGACCCAGAATCCCTTTCGGGTCCACATTGCGGTTGAATATCTGGGTGGCCTGATCGGAGACGGCAATGAAGTCCTGCACCTGGCTCGCCGTCACAGCATGATTGAGCGCGTAGGCCGTGGGAACGGTACCGATGAGAATCAGCATGATGAGGCCCATGCCCTTCTGCCCGTCGTTGGAGCCGTGCGCAAAACTGACGCCGGTGCACGTAAGCACAAGCAACAGACGGATAGGCCACGGTGGGGGTTCGGTGCCTTTCGGCGCTTCGTAAAGCGCCGGGTACTTGATGGTGAGCTTCGACAGCCAGAACAGCAGGGCCGCGGAGACAAATCCGACGACTGGCGAAATCAGCAACACTCTGAAGACGTTGCCGGCCTGAGTCCAGTCCACGCCCGAGGTGCCACTACCCGGATGCATCAACTGGTTGGCTAGGCCGACGCCAATGATGGAGCCGACCATGGTATGCGAGCTCGAGGCCGGCAGACCCAGCGACCAGGTACCCAGGTTCCACAAGATGGCGGCGATGAGCAGCGCAAAGACCATTGCGAATCCGGCACCAGAGCTCACCTGCAAAATCAGCTCTACCGGCAGCAGGGTGATGACACTGAAAGCCACCGCGCCCGAGGAGAGCAGCACGCCGACCAGGTTACACATACCCGACCACACCACGGCGGTGTTGGGTTCAAGCGAGTGAGTATAGATGACAGTGGCCACGGCGTTCGCGGTATCGTGAAATCCATTCACAAACTCGAAGCCCAGCGCGATCAACATCGCCACACCCAGCAACACGTAGGGCCACACGCTGACCACGACGATGTTGCCAAGGTCCTCGGCCACGTGGAAGCCAATGTATCCAAGGCCACCCACCAGTGCGATCAGCACGATGGTGCCGTTGACCCAGGTGGGGATCCTGGCCTTCATCTTGCGTTCGAGGAGGGGTGCTCCGGAAAGTGTTGCTGCGACGGCTTCTGTTTCTGCCATGGTGCACTCCTGACGATCTGTGGAAATTCACCCGGCGGGGTGGGAGGAAGAGCCGGGCTCCGACAAAGGTAGCTGGGGATGATGAAAGAAAGATTAAAGAAATTGAAATATCCACTTGGCAGCGATTTGCGTCGGCTTGTGTACAGCGGCATTGTTATGCATTGACCCAGGGATTGAGATCGTGATGCAGAGCATTGAAGAATTCATTGACAATTCACGAGCGGGCAGTTTAATCGGAACAACGCTTGCGAATCGCAACGCCTTCCGGAATTTTGTCTGTCGGAGGATTCTTGCCTTGTATCAGAACGCTCAGCTTCCTCTTTGTTCGCTGGAAGACAATAGGGATCGACAGTGTCAGCGGAAATCATGATGTGGATGGCATGAACATCTTCTGACCGTCGAGGTGGCCCATGTCCTCTCCCTCTCCGCAGTCCGCAGCGATCGATTCGTCTTCAGAGAACTGCTCACACATGAAGAAGCTTGGCTACATAGTAGGAAAACACGTGGATCTGTATGGCGAACACATGGTGTTGGTTTCAGATCCATTTGACGACGGTGATTGCGTAGCCGTCCGTGCCGTCAGCGAAAGTAATCCGACTGAACGGAAAATCGACCTTCCCCTATCGCTTCTTGTTGGTCTGGAGGACCTGTTTCTAGAGCCTGCAGATCCCACCGCCTCGGAGCAAGTTTCCAGATCCGGCAAGTGATGTCAACTCTGCCGCACCCGTATCCATCAACAGATTCTCAGGACTGTTGGCGCCGAAAGGCGCGCCAAGGGCACCCAACATTGTCAGAGCGGAGCGACGGCCCTTCACCAGCCGCATTGCAACTAGAAATTGAAAAATTCCTCGCGGAGCGCGTCCTCGTAAGCGTTTTTTGCGGCCTTCGCTTTCTCCCTGAATTCTTCCTCGCGCATGCCGGCGTTTTCCCATTTATCGATTTCAGCCACGGAGTGATTCACCGACGCTAGTTCCTCTTCTTGCCGGATCGCTTCAATCCACTCATTCACGGCTGACTTATAGGCGCTCTGCATCAGGTCAAGTTCTGCGGCGTCAATGGACATGTGTTTGTTCTCCATTGGCAAATTTAGGTGGCGAATGTGAATAGATGATGTATGGGGCCTATTCCGCGAGTTCAGGTCGGTTTGGTGCCGATGCTTCCTTATGCGCGAAGACGGCCCAGGAATTCTCTGTCCACCGCTGGCAAGAGCAGGAGAATCGTGGCAATTCCCAAGAAAAAGAGACTCGCGCAGAAGGTAAGCCCGTCGCACATCGAGAAGTTGATTCAGAATCTGAGACTTCTTATGTCCGAAATGCTTGAGTTGGAAGCTTCCGGCCTTATTGGTGCAACAGGACTGCATCCTCACCACCGTATAAGCGCCAGGAATCTTATGGATTACCTCGCGCTTCGCCGGCACGACATACGCCATTTGCAATCTAAACTTGCGGCTCTGGGGCTGTCATCACTGGGTAGAACCGAGCCGCACGTACTAAGCTCATTGCACGCCGTATTGAATGTCCTTCTCCAACTTGCCGGGTCCGTTCCGATCTCCCCTGGCTCAAAGGCGGCGGCCCAGGCTGGACAGGGAAATAATCTCCTTGGCAGGAACACCGAAGCTTTGTTCGGCGAAGCCCCAACAGACCGTCACGTTCGAATTATGGTTACCATGCCACCGGAAGCCGCGACGAAGTACGAGCTAGTTCGCGACCTTCTCGCCCAAGGTATGGACTGCATGCGTATCAACTGCGCCCATGATGGCCCCGAAGCCTGGTCAGGAATGATCCGGAACCTTCGCCGGGCCGAGAAGGAGACGAACAAACGCTGCAAGGTTGCGATGGATTTGGCCGGACCCAAATTGCGGACAGGGCCAATCGAGCCGGGACCTGCGGTCTTGAAGTATCGCCCGCAGCGTGACGCTTCCGGCCATGTCGTTTCGCCGGCGCGGATCTGGCTGACACCAGATTCCAGTCCGGAAGTTCCACCTGTGCAGGCGGATGCCGTGGTGCCAGTGCCCCAGCCCTGGCTGGCGCGGCTGAGACTGCGAGATCGGGTACATTTCAGCGACGCGCGCGAGGCGTCTCGTTCGATGACCATCTCGGGAGTTGTGGGAAAGAGTCGCTGGGCCAATGCCGGACGCACGGCCTATGTCTTCCAAGGAATGATGCTCGAAGTCAGAAAGCCCGCGTCAAAGGGCAAATCGGAGCGCAATCAGCGGGCTCGCGTTGGGGCCATTCCAGCAAAACCACAGACACTGCGATTGAAGCTTGGGGATACGCTCGTTCTCACAAGATCGCTCAACCCTAGTCGGCCGCCGCAACGAGACAGCAAAGGAAAGCTCACAACCCCGGCTCAGATCGGCGTGTCGCTGCCGGAGTTCTTCGACGGAGTGAAAGCAGGTGAACCGATCTGGCTCGACGACGGCATGATTGGCGGCGCAATCCGGAAGGTCGCTCCTGACAAAGTCAGCGTCGAGATCACGCAAGCGCGGCCTCAAGGTGAAAAGCTTGGCGCCGAAAAAGGGATCAATGTGCCCGAAAGTCACCTGGAGTTATCCTCTCTTACCAAGGAGGACTTAAGAGCTCTCCCTTTTGTGGTCAAGAACGCGGATATTGTCAGCTACTCTTTCGTCCGGACCGAAGCCGACGTACTTGAGTTGGAATCTCATCTGGCTAAGCTCGGTGGCGACAAACTTGGGATTATTTTGAAGATCGAAACTCGCGAGGGATTTGACCATCTTCCGCGGTTGCTTCTCGCTGCGATGCGGAACCGAGCCGTCGGGGTCATGATTGCGCGAGGTGATTTGGCGATCGAGTGCGGCTATGAGAGGCTCGCCGAAGTGCAGGAAGAAATCCTCTGGGTTTGCGAGGCGGCGCATATGCCGGTTGTCTGGGCGACGCAGGTTCTCGAATCGCTTGCGAAGAACGGCATTCCATCCCGCGCGGAGATCACGGATGCAGCGATGGGTGAGCGCGCGGAGTGCGTCATGCTCAATAAGGGCCCGTATATAGTTTCAGCCGTACGCAACCTGGGCGACATCCTGCGGCGCATGCAGCCCTTCCATGAAAAGAAGAATTCTCTGTTGCGAAAGCTGCATCTGGCCGTCGCTTTTCAACCTGGCTCATAATCGTTTGATTGAGACTGAGCGACAAACCCTAAAGCAATCGGAGACGGGTGCGAAATGCAAGCCGGCACCACTTATGGATATCGAGGTTTCACGGGTTGGACCGGGACGCCGCCAGCTAAACAGAGTACAGACGACCGGCGCGCTTATTGGGCGCTGAGCGGATCAGACCTGGGGAGCTTCGTGAGTTTGCAGTAACTGATCCAGACGGCAACAAACTATGTTTCTGCGCGCCGATAAAATAGCGCGGGTGAGAAATTGCAAGAGTCTTGTTTGCCGATACTTCTCCAATCCCAAAAAACAGTTGGAGACGGTTTAGCGGGCATCCAACCGAAACCTGGCAACTTGTCTGCCAGGCTCTCGATATTGTGCGCGAATGCTCTTAGAGGCACACTACAGGTTTCAATGCACCCTCTTGTGCATTTTCAATCTGGAAAGGCTGTTGACCTTTGTAGTCGGAGAAATGGACGACATTGTCGTAGGCGTCCTTGATCAGGTCCTGGAGGGGGATGACGCTGCCGTTGACGCGTTGTTCGTCCAGCAGATCGAGATCGACGTCGGCAACAATGATCTGCTCCTGGTTGATGGTGCCCTCGGCGGCGATTCCGTCTCTGGCAAAAAAGTAATCCGAAGGGGTGAGAATCGCGGCCTGGCCGTAGTTTGTTGCCATGTAGGGCACGAACGGCAGATTGCCCACGGTCCCAGTCATGGCGACGTAGACTTGGTTCTCAATCGCGCGGGCTTGAGCGCAATACCGGACACGGCAGAAGCCCTCACGGCCGTCGGTACAGGACGGAACAAAGAGAATCTCGGCGCCGGCCTCAGCCATCACCCTGGCCAACTCGGGAAACTCGACGTCATAGCAGATCAGAATGGCAATGTTGCCGAAGTCTGTGTGGTAAAGGTAGAGGCCGTTACCGCGGCTGAGCTGGTAAGGTCCGCTCTCAGTCGGGGTCAAGTGGACTTTCTTCTGCCGGAAGACGCGCCCATTGGGGGTAAACAGATGCGCGGCGTTGAAGATCTTGCCTCTCTGGAAGACGGGGTGCGTTCCTCCGATGATGTAGATGCCCGTTTCTTTCGCAAGCCGCATGAACAACGCCTCGTATTCGGGCGCCATCTGGGCCAGGCGGCGCACCGCCAGTGCCGGGGCAGGCTCGTTGATGTAGCTGAGCAACTGCATGGTGAAGAACTCAGGAAACAAGACGAAGTGCGCACGGTATTCTTTGGCGCTGCGCACGAAGAATTCCACCTGGCTAGCGAAGTCATCAAAGCAGGCGATCGGCCGAAGCAGGTATTGGACGGCTGCAATTCGAACCCGGCGTGGTCGGGGAGTACCCCGCATCGATTCGGCAGCTGCTTGTTCCAGAGCCGCGTGCTGGAGACTCGCCTGGAGGCTAACCGAGGACGTGTATTCCGGGTTCAGCCATTCCAGGACTGTGGCAAAACCGCGCGACTCGACATCGTGCATGTATTCAGGCACCACATCCAGGACCACGAGTCCGTTCTCCAACTGGAACGTGAGCGCCGGGTCCCATCGCTTTCCGGCGACTACTTCGGCGACGTATTCCTTCGGTGTCAATTGTTCGGCGACCTCATCGTATCCGGCAATGCGGCCGCCCGTGAGAAGCCGCTTCAGGCCGCGCTCACGAATCAGATCCTTACGCGACTCGTAAAGCTGAGCACCGATGCCCTGATGGCGAGCAATGGCGGCCACGCCGATTTCGGCTCCATACAAGGTCATGCCGAGGGGATTGTGAGTATCGAATGAACCATTCCCGGTGATCGCCGACCAGTTGGCGGACTCGGCGTAATCATCCCAGTCGATGATCAGCGAACTGGCCGAGCCCAAAATGCGGCCGGTCGGGTCGGATACCACAAGCTGGCCTTCCGGGAAGACGCTGATGTGATGCTCCAACTGTCCGGATACCCAAGGCGGCTTGCCCGGAAATGCTTGCAGTTGCAATTCCATGACAGCTGGAATGTCGGACAGCGTCATCTGCCGGACACAGAACTTGCTGTGTGGGGAGGCCGTCGATGCCATGGTTGTGCTCTCCTGGGCTGAGTGGTACTTTCTGCAGTCAGCCTACAGGCTCACTCTGAAATGGAATGTAGCAATTTGCTCAATGACCCAGCTCATTCGGTGTTTGGCGCTGAAAATTCATCGATTTGTTCAAAAAATCATGTTGTGCGTCACCAAAACTCTATCCAACCAGGAATTCACCGCGACTTAACGGTCAAAAAGCGAGCTCGTCTCCGAGATACGTGTCATTTCGTAAGGCGATGAAAATGGCGGCCGACTGCATCTTGGCGAGGGACAAGTTGAAATCAAGGGTTCGGTGTGAGCGTTACGTGAAGCACAGGCCTGATCAAGCGTGTGAAGCTTGATTTTGCGAGCTGTTGTGCCCCACTTCACACCCCTCGCGTGGATTTCGGGCTTTTTCGCGGCTCCATACGAACACTCCTTCATGAGCGTGATTGCCATGAAGCAATTCCTCCGTTCTTCATCCATCTCGAGGCTCGGGTGGCCCTTTCCCACCAATATCTACTAAATCAAGGACAATCGACGGGCGATGTGCTCGTTGCGTTGTCGCGGAGCGAACCCGCAACAGTAACGGCCGCGCCGATGGCGCGGCCGATTCAAGTCGGTAGGGGCTTTGCGTTTAAGGCATGAAGAAAGCCCTCTCCCCGGCGATTACCGGAGAGAGGGCCACTGAGATCAGGACGTGTTTTAGTCGTCCAAGTCAGCGTTAGCAGCGTGCACCTTGCGTTTGAAGTCGCTCGCCGGGCGAACTTTCTTCTCGCCGGGGAAAGGAACCTTAAACCCGGTGGCCTCGTACCAGTCGAAGTGGCTGACGGTGTCCGGGTCCAAGGAGTCGGGCGTGTGATATTTGGCGGCGAAGACCCGCGCCTTCATTTTGAGCCAGCCAACCCGCAGAGCTTTGACTTCCGGGCTCTCCTGCAGGGCCACGGTTGTGGTGCTGCAAGTATTGAGGCTGGGGGTGATGTTTGACGGGGCAGTATACCCCGCAACGCCGTAGCACAGCGGAGTCTGGTTCGGCACGTGCGTCCACGGCAGGAAGTTTTGCTGGGGCGGATTGTCGACGAAGAGCGTCTTCATCGGCGAAGCCACGAGGTCGTTCTGGTTCATGGGCTTCAGACCGAGGATCTGCTCGATCGTGCGGGTCAGGTTGACCTGCGTGTAGAAGGTGGTTTCTTCGGTGACACCAGCTCCAGTGCCGTCGGAGTTCACCTGCTGCTTGACGTAGGGGCTGATGACATAGGCAGGGCTGCGGTGGCCGTCCACGTGGTCCACGCCGTTCTGCGCGTCGTCTTCTTCGATGAAGATCGCCGAGTCCTTCCAAACTGAGCTGTGGCTGATCTCGTCGACAATGCGCCCAATGGCCAGGTCGTTATCGGCCTGTTCGGCTGTCGCATTCGGCGGGCCCGTGGTGTGGTCGCTCATGATCCAGATGAAGCTCAACTGGGGTACTGTATCGGCGGCCACGTCCTTGGCGAAGTCCTGCTTCCATACGTCGACGCGGTACTGGTCGGGGATGCCCAGATCGAACTGCGGGAAGTTCTGGACTGCGTACTTTATTACGTTGGGGAGCGGGGAGACCGAGCCGATGTCGTTGTAGTACTGGAGCTGCGCTTCCTTGCCAGCCTCGTACAACAATGTGTCGTTGTAGAACTGGCTCCAACTCGGCTCGCAACTGTCCGAAACAACAAACGGTAATGCAACGGCTGCACCGGGGCCGTTATAGCTGTTTGCTTGCGTTTTGTTGGTAGGAGTGCAACCCGGCACGGTGAACGTGTTGTATTCCACGTACTCGCCGTAGTTCTTCATCCTGAGGCCGATTACGTCCCCCTGGTCGAGCAGGTTGCCCTTCCTCTGATAAGCAATCGCATCGCCGCCGTTGGAGGGGTAGTCACGGAGCCAGTCCGGCGACTGGATGTCGTCGGCGTAGGGAGCGATGGCCTGCATGATCCAGTTGTGACCATCGGCCGACTGCCGGCTCGGGTCGTAGAAGTTGTCCAGAAGCGGAAAGCGCTTTACCAGCGTGTGCACATTGGGCGTTACGACGGGGTACAAGGCGTAGGTCGAGTTGTCGCCAAAGACCGCCAGGGTCGGGTCGCCATTGCCTTCTGTGACGTCGCCAAGCATCTGGTCGTAGGTGCGGTTTTCACGGATGATCAAGAACACGTGTTTGATCTTCGAAGGATCGCCGATCCTCTCCGGGATTACCGCCGGCTTGGCAGACGGGTGGCCGCCCGCTGCCGACCAGATATTCTCCGCCAAATCCCAGTGGTTGTTCTGGAAGACCTGCCGGGTCATCCCCACCAAGGCGTCGTAATTCGGCACCGGGACGATGCTGACGGTGCCAAGGTCCTGGTGGGTGTTAAAGCTGGCCACGCCATAGTAACTTGCATACGAATTTTCAGCCGTTTTCGTCGGAGACGCCGCTGCCCCGAAGCCCGTTGTGCCGATGCCTTTGTCGTTGGCAACGAGCAGCACCCTGTCCACCGAGTCAAGCACAACCGAGGCGGGCGCATAGCCGACCGGAATCATGCCTTCAACGGGACTCCATGCGTGTTCGCGGAGGTCGACAACGGCGATTGCGTTGGCGTTGTAGAGCGCGACGTAGGCGATGTCTCTCTTCTCATCGACGGCGATCGAGTTCGGGCCGGCGCCATAGGCTGATTTGTCTTCGCCGGGAATGCCTATGGGCAGCCCGAGGTCGATCTTCCGCTCTTCTTTGTTGATGTCCGTATCGATCACGGAGATGCTGTCGCTATAGGCATTGGCGACCAGCAGCTTCTTGTGCCAGAAGGCCATACCGGTTGGGTGGTGGCCGGCCGTGATGCTGGTGGTGACCTTAAAGGAGGCTAGGTCGACCACGGAGATGGTGCCTGGGGCGGTGCTTCCGGTCGGGTACTCGGCGACGACCGGTGTTCCGTTGGAGTATTCCTGGAAGTCGGTCGCGGTCGGAATCCGGCCGGCCTCGTTGGAGACGTAGGCGGTCTTGCCATCTGGCGAGATCACGACACTGTGGGGGACGTTGCCGACGCGGACCTCGGGACCCTCCACCGGTTTCGCCGCGGTCAGGTCGATCTTGGTCAGCGTATCGTTGTTGTCCAGCACCGCGTAGGCGGTCTTGGCATCCGGCGAGATCGCGATGCCCATGGGATAGGAAGTGACTGTATCATCCGCGAAAATCGAATAGGGGAAGCCGCAGGGGATTTCAAAACTGCCCGAGGTTCCCGCAGGGCTGCCTGATGCGGGCTTCGCCGCACCATTGTACGGATAGCAGGTAACGTTGGTCAGACTGTACCCGGCATTGATGTCCATCGGAACGCTGACCTGGGCGTAGTTTGAGAGCAGGCCCGTCGCAGGATTCACGGTGGCGATGGAAACATAGCTGGAGGGGCCGTAATTGCCATCCTGGCTGAAGAGCAGGTACTTGCCGTCGGGCGTATAGGTGATGCCGGTGGTGCTGCCGTCTGAATCATACTCAGTCGTCGCTCCTGACAGGTAGGGCACGCTGTAGGTCTGCAGTACCGCGCCGGTCTGAGTGTTGAAAATCGAGACCGCCTGCGGCGCGCCCATTTGCAGCACAGCGGCAGTGTGATTGCCAGTGGGGTTCAGCGCGATGGCCTTGGCGCGGGTTGTGGTGCCGAGGTAGACCTGTGTGCCCGAGGGGGTGATAATTGCCCCGTCGCTGACGACCCACGGGTTGGCCAATGGCTTGGAGTAGGTCGGGCCGGTGGTGGCGCTCGTGTTTTCGCCTGGTTTGTAAGTTGGGAAGGGCGCGGATTGACCCCACAGCGCTGAAACGCCAAGTCCCATCGCCAGCAGGCCGGCGAGTGGACGCAGCAGGTTAACCCCAGAATGATTCCGAGAAGTCTCTCGTGACATGGATCGTTCTCCTCCTTCGGTTTCTTCCATTTCGCGACCCGGAATCGGCTATGCAACTTGAGGTCGCTTCAGGAAACGGAAATTCGACTACGATAAGCGAGGCGATGGCACGTCAAATCGACCAGTTGCTGCTCCGTTAACCGTGCAGAGTCATCGTTGAGCTTGGACAGCAGCGGCAGAGTTGCGCCAACGGGCCAAGTCTAGAACCGCGAAAAGGACGCCAGCATGACGCGAAGATTACAGTTTTGTCATCGCATTACAGTGGTGTGAATGCGCTTCGTAAAGCAGGCTCGCGTGCCGGAGTGTCATTCCGGTGAATCGCACCATCGTCAACTCTGGATGTCCTCGCGTTGGACAAATAGCTGGTCCCAGGGTGATCGATATTTGATGCGACCTTAACTTGGGCGTGATCTGCATATAACGAAACCGGATTACAAAACTGTCATTGATCAGATTCGAGGCGCCCTTCGGGATCGTGCTGACGCGTGAAGGTCATTGAGCGCGATCGAACCTCGCACACACGTCAACGTTTGAAAGCCCGCTGCGGAGAGCCCGATGCGGTTCTCCGCCCTTCCGGGGAACGAGGACACATGCTCCCACTGTTACAACTTGAACATCCGGCTTACGATTCCGATGCGCGCAACGAGCGGCGGCATGACGTGGAATCTCTGTATTCGCTCGGGAAGCCGTTTTTCCTGGGGGTGGTATGCATTGCGAGATGAAGCAAGGTCTATTCAGCAGGAGTTCTTCTGTGCTTCGCAGAGCTCGCGTTTCGATCGAATTCAGCGCGGTGTTTTTCCTTGCCGGAATCTGTTTCGCGCAAGTGGACCGGAGCGGGTTGACTGGCACGGTTACCGATCCGTCAGGCCGGCTGCTGGCAGAGACGCACATTAGGGCTGTGCAGAATTCCACCCAGCGACAGCGCGAAACCATGTCGGACGCGAACGGGAACTACAACATTCCCGAGTTGCCTGTGGACACTTACACAGTCACTTTCGAACACCCTGGATTCCAGACTCTAAAGTTTGTCGACGTGGAACAGGTGATTGGGCGGACGGAGGCTCTGGATGCGACGCTGCAGGTTTCGGGCGGCGAAGAGCGTGTCAACGTCTCCTCCGCCCGGACGCTCATGGATCGTAACACCAGCGCGGTGACCGGTTTGATCGAACGAGAGCAGGTGAATGAATTACCGCTCAACGGCCGCGACTGGTCGGCGCTGACGGCCTTCATCCCCGGTGCCATCGACACCGGTGGCAGCAACCAGCGGACGGTTCGCTTTGCCGGGCGGGGCCTGGACGACAGCAACTTTACATACGACGGCGTCGATGCGACCAACATCGTGAATCAGACACAGCGCCAGTGGGTGCGGCTCTCCATTCCACTGGACGCGATCACGGAGTTCCGCGTCAATTCGCTGATGGCAACTGCCGAGGAAGGCGGGACGGGGGGCGCCCAATTGGATATAACGTCGCCCTCGGGCGCCAACCAATTCCACGGACGCCTTTTTGAGTACTTGCGCAACAATGCTTTTGACGCGCCGCTGCCGACCTGGGCCTCAGGCAATGCAACTGGTGCGGCTCAGCAGCCGCTTCGCCTGAATCAGTTCGGCGCATCGCTCGGCGGCCCCATCGTGCGCGGCAAGACGTTTTTCTTCCTCGCTTCTGAAGCCTACCGACAGAACTGGGGCTATCCGGTGAGCGGCGATGTGCCGAGCCAGTCGCTGATAGCATCGATTCCGAGCACCTCGCCCGTGTATGGGATCATTAACGGATTTCCAGGAGCCGGTCCGAAAGCAATTCTGACTCCTTATACGCCAGCCACCGACCCGACCGACTACCAGAACGTTGACCTGCTGACCTGCGAATGCACGCAGGTGGTGAACGAGAGTTCGGCGATGCTGCGGCTCGACCAGCACTTTTCGGCGAAAACCACGGGCTTCATGCGCTTCAACTACGACCGGTCGGTCGATACGCAGCCACTTTCGGCTGCCGCGACGGACCTGCAGCAGAAGGTCTCCGCGCCGGTCAATGGCGCGCTGGAATTACTGCATATATTCAATCCCCACCTGGTGAACGAGGCCAAGGCAGGCTTCAATCGCTCCACCGACAACCAGTACAACTACAGTGACGCCAGGACCATCTATCAGATCGCGGTTTCGGGAGGTCCTGGGCCGGGATTTGTAACTGAGAACTACAATTACGCCAGCATCTACGTGGGCAACTCGTTTTCGGGGGCCGACGACCTGACCTGGGTTCATGACCGGCATACGTTTAAAGCCGGTGTGGAGTTCCGCTACATTCAAATGAACCAGGAATACGGTCAACACGGGAAGCTTACGTTTTCCACGGTGGAGAACCTGGCCGCCAATTCAGTGAAGAAAGCCAGCCTGACAGGCGCGTTGCCAGTCAATGGATTGCGCAAGAACGATTACTTTGTCTACGCGCAGGACGAGTACAAGTGGCGGCAGAATTTCACCCTGAACCTGGGCCTGCGCTACACCATCTTCGATCTGTTCGACGAGGCGAACGGCAAGGCCAACCCCTTCGACTTTGACACCTGCGGCGCGCAGGGATACTGCGGCGTTGGCTCGAGCTTCGGCCAGCAGAACTACGGCGATGTCGATCCCCGCGTGGCCTTCGCCTGGACGCCGTGGAAAAACGGCCGGACAGTGATTCGGGGTGGATTCGGTATGTACCACGAAGACGGACAGTTGGACGACCAGAATCTGCCCGCCAAGAACGAAGTGCGCTCCTATGCGGCAACAGGCAGTTCGAAGTCGCCACTTTCCTATCCGGTTACATTCGGCGCCGGAACCACCTCACCGAATGCCGAACAAAGGGACCGGAAGGACTCGTATGTTGAGCAGTGGAGCTTCTCGGCGCAGCGGGAGCTATCGGCGGATTTCGTGGGCACGGTCTCCTACCTGGGAAGCCACGGCGTGCATCTGCTGGAGACCAACGTGGTGAACCTCTATCTCGCTCCGACCTACCAGACACTGCAATATCCGGCCTTTGCTCCGGCGATCGGCTGGCGCGGGTCAATCGGCATGAGCTCGTACAACGGCCTCTCGGTGGCCATGCGGCGTTCGTTCTCCCGCGGGCTGCTGGTGACTGCCAATTACATGTGGTCGCACGAGATCGACAACGGCTCCAACGGCAGCGGCGATGGCGACGAGGTGGATCCGCAGAGTCCGTTGTGCCTGGCCTGCGATCGCGCCAGCGGCGCCTGGGACGCCACCCACGTGGTCAACGGCAACGCGGTTTATCAACTTCCCTTCGGCCAGGGCAAGCGAATGCTGAACCAGCGCGGGATTGCCAGCGACCTTGCGGGCAACTGGGAAGTAAGCACGACAGCGCTGGCTCGCACCGGCTTCCCGGTGAATGTGCTGCTGCCCAGCAGCTATAGCGCGCCGGATGGGGCCTCCGGCACGGAACGCCCCGACCTGGTTCCGGGCGTTTCGTTGACGCCGCCGGGAGGCAGGACGGTCGCCGAGTGGATCAATCCAGCGGCCTTTGCCCTTCCGGCCGGAGCGTTCGGCACGGCACCGCGCGACCTGCTTCGCGGGCCTGGGACGTGGCAGATCGATCTTGGCGCCAGCAAAGACATACCCCTGCGGGAAAAGTGGGCTCTGGAATTCCGCGCGGAGTTCTACAACATCTTCAATCACCCGCAGTTGGGTCAGCCGCAGGCAACCTGTAACGTTTCAACTTCAGCTCCCACGGGCTGTCCGGCGGGGTTTGGCAGCATCATCAATACGGTGAACACGGTGTCGCCGGTAACGCCGGTAGGATCGGGCACGCCGCGCGACATGCAGTTCGCGTTGCGCCTCGAGTTCTGACTGCCACCAACAGATTCGCGGGCGGCCAGCGTGGCTACCTTGCGGATCGAGTGTTAATTGCGAATGAGAAAGAGCAAGGCATCGATGTTTCGCTATGGGCGAATTCTGCTGGGTATCCTCCTGCTTTCAACGGCAGCGGTTGTGGCATGGCCGCAGGGAACGCCGGATTTCTCGGGCCAGTGGAAGCAGGACAACGATCGCTGTCAGCCGAAGCGCAATGGCGAGGTCACGCTTGGAATCGAGCATCGCGAACCGGAGCTCACGATGGAAACATCGATCTCGCGCAATCCCGCAAGCTCGCGGCACGCGGTTCAGAAGTACACAACCGATGGGAAGTTCTCCGTGTCGACCGGAGCCGATGGAGACGAGTTCAAAACATCGGTCGTATGGAAGGATTCCAGACTCGTCTTCTCGATCGAGGAACATGAGGATGGCCGCATTCTTCAGTCAAAAGAGACATGGTCGGTCATTGAGGATGGTGCAACGCTGGAAAGGATCCGCGAGCACCCGAATGGCGAAAAACAGACTCTTTTCTTTCGCCGTATCCGAGTGAGCCAATCCGATAGCAAATCCGTATTTGTTAAGGCGGGTGACAAATGAAGATCCTGGTTATTGAAGACGAAGTCAAAACGGCCAAGTTTCTCAAGAAAGGACTCAGCGAAGCCGGTTACGTGATCGACACAGCCGGCGACGGTGTGGAAGGCCTGCACCTGGCTCAGGAAGTTGATTTCGACCTGGTCATTCTCGACGTGATGCTTCCTGTGCTGGACGGATGGCAGGTTCTTGCGCGGTTACGTGAGGGGAGCAGGAAAGTCCTTGTTCTGATGCTCACGGCGCGGGATGCCGTGCATGAACGCGTCCACGGATTCGAGCTGGGCGCCGACGACTACCTGGTAAAGCCGTTCGCTTTTTCCGAACTCCTGGCCCGGGTGCGCTCGCTGCTGCGCCGCTCAACGCCTCGCCCTCAGGAGACCGTTCGCATGGCAGATCTTGAGATTGACCTGCTGCGCCAGCGGGCGACACGTGGAGGCCGGAAGCTTGAACTCACTTCAAAAGAGTTTCTGCTGCTGACCCTGCTGGCGCGGCGCGCCGGCGAAGTGCTGTCGCGCACGCTAATCGCTGAATCAGTTTGGGATATGAACTTCGACAGTGACACGAACGTTGTGGACGTCAACGTGCGCAGGTTGCGCAGCAAGGTGGATGATCCCTTCTCGCTGAAGCTGATTCACACGGTTCGCGGCGCCGGCTATGTCTTTGAAGCCGAAACGTAGCTCGCCGTGCACGCCACGGCTGGGCCGGACCCTGGCATTCAGGCTGACGGCGGCCTACTCGTTGGCCGGCCTGTTGCTGGTAATTCTGGCCACGGCGAGTCTGTACATCGTCCTGCGGGCGGAACTGGAACGAAGCACGGAGCTGTTTCTTGCCGACAAGCTGCACGTGCTTCGCTCCATGCTGAGCGAACGCCCGAAAGATAAAGATGCGCTGCATGAAGAGATTGAACTGGAGTCTGCAGCGCGCCGGTACCAGCAGTTCTACATTCGTCTTCTCGACGAGCATGGCGTGGCGATCATGACGACGCCCGGCATGGCCGAACAGTTGGATCTCGCGGAGCTGGCGAGCCAAACCCGCGGCCGCTCCGGGCGTTCGATTTCGATGGCGGGCAGACATGGGCAACCATTCCGGGTCACTAGCGCAGCGGTTGCCGTCGGCACGCCGGCGACCGATAGCGACATGGTTCAAATCGCCATCGACGTCTCGCAGGAAGAGGAGCTGCTGGCGCGCTATCGGCTGTGGTTCTGGGGCATTCTGCTGACGACGTCGGTTCTGTTCCCGGTGGTGGGATACCGGATTGCGCGGCACGGCATTCGGCCCGTTGAAGAGATCGCCGCAACCGCGCGGAGAATCACGTCGACGAATCTGCGCGAGCGGATCGAGTCGGAAGGTTATCCGTTGGAACTTGCATTGCTGGCCGGAACATTCAATGAGATGCTGGAGCGGCTTGAAGAATCCTTCGAGCGTATATCGAGGTTCACGGCCGACATCGCGCACGATTTGCGCACGCCGGTCAACAATATTCGCGGAGAAGCCGAAGTGGCTCTCGCCCGCGCACGCACGGTCGACGAGTACCGCGACGTGCTGGAGTCTTCACTGGAAGAAGCAGTCCGGCTTTCCGAGTTGATAGGCGATCTCCTATTCCTGGCCCGCGCGGAGAGTCCATTAACCGAGTGGCAACGCGAGAACGTGAACATCGGCGAGTTGCTGACCACGGTTCGCGACTACTACGAAGCTTCTGCAACCGAGGCAGGAGTATCGCTTGTCGTGAACGATGTGGCCGAGCCGCTCAGCGCGGAACTGGATCGCTCACTGATGCTACGGGCGGTGAGTAACCTGGTCTCGAACGCCATTGCACATACGCCGCCGGGAGGAACCGTGACGATGGCGGCCGCCATCGAGAACGCCGTGATTCGCATCGAGGTCTCGGACACCGGCGCCGGCATTCCTGTAGAAGCGCTCCCCAGAGTATTCGATCGCTTCTTCCGCGTCGATCCATCGCGCTCCCAGACATCGGGTGGCACAGGGTTGGGCCTGGCGATCGTGCAGAGCATCCTGACGCTTCACGGCGGCAGCGCGGAGATCGCCAGTCAACTCGGCCGTGGAACTCGCGTCAGGCTACGCATGCCGACCCTCGCAACGCGATGACAAAACGGTAGTCTTCGCGTCATGCTGGTGTCCGCTGCTGAGTTTTTCGGGGATAGGTGCTCTTAGTAGTGGTTTGCGACCCATTGACAGGATAGACCCTGTAAAACGCCGACGTTGCCCGGAGGGTTCTGTCTTCACGCCAAATCGCCGAGTATCGAGTCGAGCGCATCGGGAGGGTAAAATCCGGGGTCGCGGGCGGGAGAGTCGCCCCGGGGTGTTTCACCCCGAGGCGCTCGCAGAACCGGACATGACACTCTCGCGTCATCCGGCTCCCATCATGGAGCCACCGCGCTTGATGGCCCAGTGTGCGAACAGGAACGAACTGCGGCGAGAGATTGCCGCAACCCATTGCCGTGCACGCCGAACATGTTCACGCAGTTTCTTGTATTTCTGGCTGGCCCATTTGACCAGTTCCTGATCCAGTTGGCGGATCACCGAGTATAGCGTTGTACGGTAGTACCGTCCGTAGTATTGGAACCAGCCCCGGATAATCGGATTGTAGAGGCGGGACAGATCTTCCAAGGTCCGGTGGCTACGCTGCCGCAGGCGCCAGTTTCGGATCTCTGTCCGCATCGACTTGGCTGCTTTGGTCGAGACTGCGGGACTGAAATTGATGAAGACCTTGCCTTTGCGATTGATCGATCTCCTCGGACGAAATTCGTAGCCAAGAAAATCGAACTTCTCATCGGTGTGCCTTCCCTTCCGCAAATCATCCTTGCAATAGATGATCCGCGTCTTCTCCGGATGGAGTTCCAGTCCGCAGTCTAACAACCGCTTTGCAATTGCCTTCCTCATATCCTGAGCTTGCCTTTCCGTTCTGCAATGCACGATGGCATCATCGGCGTACCTCTCGAATGGAACCTGAGGAAAGTTCACCTTCATCCATCGATCAAACGCATAATGCAGAAACAGGTTGGCCAGCAGTGGACTGATCACGCCACCTTGCGGCGTGCCCTTCTGACGCGGAATCAGATCACCGTTCTCCCCTTTCACCGGCGCTTTAAGCCAGCGTTCGATATAGAGGACCATCCACCTCTGCGATGCGTGTTTCTTCACCGCTCGCATCAGTAGATTTTGATCCAGGTTGTCAAAGAAGGCTCTGATGTCCAGGTCCAGGACCCAGTCATTTCGCCAACACCGCTGCCGGGCCTGTCCCACTGCATCCAGCGCGGACTTCGCTGGCCGATAGCCATAGGAGTCAGGATGGAAATGTGGATCAACCTCCGGTTCCAGCCGTGCCTTCACAACCTGTTGTGCGATTCGATCCGCCACAGTCGGTATGCCAAGACTTCTTTCTCCGCCACTCTTCTTCGGTATCTTCACTGTCCTGACTGGCGGTGGAAAGTAGCTGCCCGTGGACATGCGATTCCAGATTTTATAAAGGTTTCTTTTCAGTCGCCTTTCAAAACCCTCGATCGTTTGCCCATCGGTCCCTGCTGCTCCTTTATTCGCTTTCACCCGTTGATACGCTTTCCAGACCTCCTTCTTGGAAATACAAAACGGCTTTGCCTTCTTCATCGGGCTCATCCCATCTACTGGTTGGCTCATTGAATCAGGCTCCTTGACACAGCCCCTTCGCTCCATCCCTTTATCGGGGACTTCATCGCTACTACGAGCTGTTCCGTCCCTGCGATCACGCATCCGTACTCTCGCCCTCGTGGGTTCTCCACTTGTGGCTTCTCCGTTAGCATCGTGATCGCAGGTTCCCATGTTCCGCTTAACCGCCTCATGGCAAGCTCAGGCCACCTCTCGTGCCGGATGCCGCTACGCCCGTAAACAGGTATCGTCGTAGCTCTGTCCCGCAGTAGTGACAACGCCGCGGTTTTGACATCTTCTAAGTGGGTTTCGACACTTCAATAGTGGTTCCCTTGCGGTCCTCTTCTTGCCTGACACCTGACCCAGTCTTCGCTGGGCCTTTTCCTTCCGCGCTCACGACCATGGCTTTTGACCATAGCCGCCGAAAGGCGGTTTGAAGTCCGCTCCTGTAAGCCGACTCCGAGGGGCCGTCCCTCATCGGTTAAGTAGTTATGCACGCTCCGCTCTTATGAGCTTCGCGTGCTCATGGCACACAGTCACCGCCCACTTGTCAGCCGCCCACTTGTCAGCCGCCCACTTGTCAGTAACAAGTTGAGCAACAGCCGCACATGGCTTTGGCCCTGGCGGTGCCTTGTCACTGAGGAGGCCAATGATCCACATGTCTGTGTAGTCGGCTTGTCGGAACAGTGGCACCAGCCGGTGCGACTTGCCTGCCGGGATAACCAACGTGAAACTACTTTATCGCGGATGATCCGCCCTGCTGACCGCCGCTCTCTCCTAAAACACCTCCAAGCAAACACTCACAGTGCCCCGCCTCTGCAGAAGTTCGTTGCAATCCAATGGTGACGAAGCGGAAATGCCGAAAATGCCGCATGACCGCCGGACCAACAGCAATCCTAAAATCAGCCAGATCTTCAGAACCTGTATTCACGATGAGCGAATTATCGAGGCGCCTATCGAGAAAGCCTTAACGAATCAACTGGCGGCAATCACTTGTCCGAGCAGCTGTTTTTACATCCCCTTGGAAGTTTCCAGCAGACCCCTGCTTTGCGGCAGCAGCAATTGCAGTTCGAATTGAAATTTGCTGAAGAGTGGGATAATCAGCGATGGTGGGCGTTATCTGGCCTATATCTATTGCGAAGAACAAACTCTCCTTCACAAGCTAGAATCCAAGTTGTGCCAGTTCCTCGAATTGCGGGCTACGCTATGCTTGTCTTTCTCGTTTGATTCCAAAGGGCGTAGGAGCCCATGAGCGGCAGAAAGAGAACAATGGGAGTGGGAGTGCGTGGTGTATTTCCCAGTGAGCAGGTTGGCATGGAAGCTTTCACCTGGGGAGCCCGAATGAGCCGCTGGTGCCATCGCTACCCCGCCAGGCCTATCGACGGCCCTCTGAGAACTGCCCCATGGTGAGTATCCGCAAGTCCACCGTCTCGACCTCGCCATCGAGTTGTCTGGTTCCGACGAGGCCCACGGGGTTGCTGAAACTCAGGGGTACGCCATGTTCGCTGCCGTTGCTCTTGAACCGGAGTTCAAACACCGAACCGTCCGCGCCAGAAGCCACAATTTGCCCATCGTGTATGGTGCCAGCAATCCATCTACACAGGGAGATTCAAGATCGTGCTGCTTGTCCGGTTCGGAGGCAGCTGATCTTCGAGACTCCGGTTAGAGTAAAGCGCCAAGAAAGATGCCCATCACCCGGTCGAAAGCCAGCGGAGTTGAATGGCGGCGGTTCACCATGCCTGGTACACGGTCATCGATTCCGCAGGCATTTGGAGATGCAGTTCACCGCCAACCTCAATGGGAATGGCTCCCGAAGCTGGCGCCATCGCCTGGAACACCGTGCAGCCAGCCAACGCCGTTTTCTTCACCGACAGATTCAACGACTCGCTTTGGTGCGCTTTGTTAACTACAATCAGGAACCGCCCCTCTGATGAAGTTGAGGAATAGCTGTGCAAACAGCCTCCCTGCTTCGGCGTGCGAACAAATGCGAAGAGACTGTCGTCGGCGAAAAGGTTCTGCTCCAGTCCAGTCTCGAGTGCAGGAAAGGATGCCCGAAGTGCCAGCATTCCCGATATCCAGGCAAAGAGATCCTGCTCGGTGGCCGTGCGCCCTGTCTGGCTGAAGGCATCGTGCGAGTCGCCCGGAAACCCGCCGGGAAAGTCATGACGGTTCTCGGGATCCTCGCCGCCTGTCATACCGATCTCGTCGCCGGAATAAATCTGGGGCATGCCGCGCAATGTCGCTAACAAGCCCAACGCCAGTTTGAGTCTTGGCACCGATCCGCCTGCATCGGTTAGAAAGCGCATCGTATCGTGATTGCCGATGAACGGAACCAGGCGCTCGGGATGCGGGTAGAGTCCGTCCTGCCGTAAAACCGTGGTCAGCTCCGACATCGGTTTGTCGTGCGCCAGCACATCGCGCAGGGCGAAGTAGACGGGAAAGTCGAAGGGCGTGTCCAGGCCCGTGTCGAGGCCGCCATGGGTTGAGCCCCCTGCGAAATACGACGTGACCTCGGGATCGCTATGAAAGATCTCGCCCACAGTCGTCAGATGCGGAAACACGCCGTGCAGCGCGGCGTGAAAATCCCGCCAGAAAGCACGGTCCACATAGGGAAACGTATCGAGCCGAATGCCGTCGAGGTTCGCGGTCTCGACCCACCAGAGCGCGTTTTGAATCAGATATTGCGCGACCAGAGGGTTCTCCTGGTTCATGTCCGGCATCGAATCGGTAAACCAACCGTCGACGATGTTGCGCCAAGCCTGCGGCGGCGCATGTGGGTCGACGAGCTGGTAAAAATCGTGCTGCACCGGGAGATGTTGGCCGAGCGTCCCGTGAAACCACTGCGGCGCGGGCGGATCGAGCACCCAAGGGTGCTTCACGCCGACGTGATTTGGCACCAGGTCGATGACGAGCTTCATGCCGCGAGCGTGGAGCGCGTCAGAGAGTCGCCGGTAACCTGAAGGAGTCCCGAAGTGACTGTCCACGGCGTAGAGGTCAGTGGCCGCGTACCCGTGATAAGCTTCGGCCATTTCTCCGTTGGAAGCAACCGGCGTTGTCCACACTGTCGTGACGCCTAACTGTTTGAGGTAATCGAGATGTTGTTCGATACCGGCCAAATCTCCGCCGTGCCAGCCGCGTGGCGCAGCGCGATCGTCGCCGGGTCGATCGTTCGCCGGTTCTCCGCGCGCGAAGCGGTCGGTCATGATGAGGTAAAGCGCATCGGCGGAGGAGAAGCCGCGATGACCATCGACCGCGTGCGAGGGCTCGGCCAGCACATAAGAGCTGCGCGCTTGTCCGTCGCTGCTCACTGCTCGAATCAACAGCGTTTGCTGCGGAGCCGATTGGATGTCGAGCCACAAGAACACCCAATGTCCATTCGCTGACGCCTGTACACGCGCCAGCTTTACGCCCTTGCCGTCAATACAAAACTTTGCGCGATTCAACGCCTCGCCATGCACGAGAAGCATGGGGTTGGGAAATTGAACCCACCACCCCGGAGGATCGATCTTGTTGATACGCGGCACCTGCGCCCAAGATGCGCCGGAGCAAGAGGCCCAAACGCCCAGTAAGCCAGCCAATAAGAATGAAGGCCGAAGCCGCATGAAGCTCTCCGAGAGATGTACTTTCAATGACTCGCCGCGGAAATCCCCAGGTCCCAGCAGATTCGCGTCTTGCGTCCAGCGGAAAAAATGGGAGATGATCGTCTGCGATCTGGCGACGTGCTTATTACTATCAACTGCGCATTCGCCTCTGCGAGTGCTCCCGAGCTAGCCATGGAACTGCGCCGCGACAGCCGTTGAGCTGCCGCGGCGCATAGTGTATGGAAAGCCAATCGTTAGAATGTAAATCGTGCTGCCAACTGGATCTCGCGGTTGCTGTAGGCCTGCGTGCCTTCAATCTGCCCGAAATTCGAGCCTGTCACATTGGCATTCGGATTAGTGAACTCTGCCGTGTTGAACAGGTTGAACGCATCTCCGTGCAGTTCCATTGTGTACTTATCGGTTAAGTGCAGGTTCTTCTGAAGACTGAAATTCACCACACGGTAGCCGGGACCATACACCTGGTTGCGACGCAAGGTGCCGAGCCGTGAGTAAACCGTGGTGCCATCGGGGGCCGCGATGGTCGGAATGTTGGCCGAGAATGCCTTGGGATTGAACCAGAATCCCGAGATGCTCTTTGAATAGGTGATGGCCCCCGTAAGATCGGGACGGTTTCCTGGATTGTCCTGTCCCGTCTCCAGATCGACGGGCGTGCCCGACTGCACTAGCCCGATCAAGCTCGTCTGCCAACCGTCCACCAGCCAGTCCATCGGACGCGAAACATTGTTTGCAAAACGCTGTCCGCGGCCGAAGGGCAACTGGTAGAGGATCGACGAACTGAACACCTGCCGCTGATCCTGGCTGGAATTGCCATAGCCGGCCTTCGGGTCATAGTAGAGTGCAGCGGTCTGGCCCTGGAATGCACCCGGCGAGTCGTCGAGCGTGTGCGACCAAGCGTAGGAGAAGGTGGCGACAAGCCCATTGGTGGCGCGGTGTTCCGCGTGCATTTGAAGGCCGTCATAGTTCGAAATGCCATTGTAGTTGTTGTAGTTGATGGCGCCAAGACCAGGAAAGTTCTGCTTGCCCGTGCCGAACTGGTAGATGTTGTACGGATAGTACGTCGAGAGGTCCGTCCCCCTGGTGCCCACGTAAGCAATGTTCACCACATTGTTGGAGCCGAACTGCCGCTCGACCTGCAAATTCCACTCCTGCACCATGCTGTTCGGGTTGTCCCGGTTCACGGCAATCATACTGGTGCCTGCCGGCGGTGCCGACGGGTTGAAGTTGGTGTAACCGCGAGCAGGCAGCGCACTCACGACGGTTGTGGGGCTGGTATACCCGGTGCAGTTATAGGACCCGCTTTGGGTAGAGAGCTGACCAGTGAACGTTATGCAGTATCCGTTACTGGCGAGGTAGCTGTTGCTCCCGCCGAAGGGCGCCTGCTCTCCGAGCTGGTTATTGATGCCGCCGTAGTCGATGAAGTAGAAGATTCCGTACCCACCGCGAACGACAGTTTTCCCATCTCCAAACAAATCATAGGCAAAGCCTAAACGCGGACCGAAACTGTGATAATCCTGGTTGACGATGCTACGGGAGACGCCGTTCTTGTCCGCCTCGAGCACCGTGCCTGTGGTTACATCGAACGCAGCCTGCTGGTTGTGCGCTTCGTAGGGATGGGAAAGGAAATCCCAGCGGAGTCCCAGGTTCAGCGTGAGGCGGCGGTTGAAGCGCCAGTCGTCCTGCGCGAAGAGGCCGTCTTCCTGGCCGATGTTGGCGAAGTAGCCGGCCTGTGACCCGATCTGGTAGTTATTCACACCGCCGGCCAGCAACTCTGAGACTTCGTAGCCGGTAAAGTCCACTGTGCCCTGGTCGATCCAGAAGTAGCCCTTGCCCTCCTGCGGATTGAAGAATTCGACCTGACGGCGAATGAATGTACCGCCGAACTTGAAGGCATGCTTGCCGCGGTTCCAGCTCGCCGAATCCGTTAGTTCGTAGGTGTTTTGCGGAACCGAGTACAGTCCGTAGTCGCCAGTGTATTCGAGCTCGCCTGACCATCCGCCGATCAGCGCGCCGCCGGTGGTTTCCGTATTGATGTTGGCGTTCACGATTCCCAGGTTCTTCGAGACAAAGTCGCCGTACATCGGAGGGGTGTAGCCGTAGTTGTCGCGGTTATAGGCAATGTGGGCTTCATTCACGATGTTCGGCGTGAAGATGTGCGTGTAGCCGAAAGCATAGCTGCGCGCGTGCGTGGGGTTGTTGCCCGTCCCGCCGCCTGCCGGCAAATTGGCAAACTCAGAGGTCTTGGTGTTCACCGAATTGTCGTAGCTGAAGCGGGCGAATGCCATGTCCTTGGAGGTTGGGTTCCAGTCGAAGCGCACGTCGAAGGTGTTGTACTTGTTGTTCTCCGATTGTGTATCGAGATAATTGTTCAAATAGCGATCTGTGCGCGTGGGAGTTGGGAAGGCATTCAGATACGCGACCGCTGCCGGGTTCATACGGCCCGCCGGAATGATGTTGTTGGCGAACGGCTGGCAAGTGGTCGGATCGTAGATCAATCCCGGGCTGGTTGTGCCCGCCAGACCGCCGGTGACACAGAGAGGGTAGTTGGTCTTGTAATTGCCGCCGTTGCCTGCCAGGTTTTGCGCGGCGCTCTCAAGCTCTGTAAAATTGCCTTGCCGCATTAGCGCCGTGGGAACGGTGAGGTAGTGGGGAGATACTGCAATCGTCTCCCGTAGTGCCTGGTAATCGCCGAAGCCGAACAGCTTGTTCTTGATAATCGGGCCGCCGATTGAAAATCCCGGCTGGTTGCGCAGGAATCCGCCGGCAGGCGACGCCGGAGCGCTATTGAAACGGTAGTTGGGATTTGCATCGAAGCTCTTGTCACGGTAAAACCAAAAGGCCGAACCGTGGTAGTCGTTGGTTCCGTTCTTGATCGAACTGATGACGATCGCTCCACCGGCGCGGCCATACTCGGCCGGGGCGATGTTGGTGTTCACCTGGAACTCCTGCGTGGCGTCGATGTTCGGGAAAATCAGGATGGTGCCTACCAGGCCGTCGTTGTTGTCTACGCCATCGAGAATATAGTTGTCAGCCTGCGGGCGCAGCCCGTTCACAGCAATCGCCGCGTCACCGCTCTCGTTGTTGCGCGCCGTTTCGGTGAAGTTGCTGTTGCCGCCTCCGGAAGCTTCGTCGCCGTAGGCCCCACGCGTTACGCCAGGTGTCAGCAGAGCCAGATTGGAAAAGTTGCGCCCGTTGAGCGGCAAGTCCGTAACCTGCTTACCCTCGATGGTGGAGCCTACGGTTGCGTCAGATGTGTTGATGAGTGACGCAGCATCCGTAACCTCAACCGTCGCTGTCATCCCGGCCGGCTTGAGCTGGAAGGCAACATTCTGGGTGGTTGTCACAATGACCGTTACCTGGGCGGATTCGTTCTGAAACCCCTCAGCGCTGGCGGTCACGTTGTATTTACCACGCGGCACGGCCAGAATCGTAAACTCGCCGACGCCGTTGGAGACGGCACTCAGCGTCAGGCCGTCGTCCAGGTTAGTTGCTGAAATTTTTGCGCCAGGAATCACGGCGCCAGTAGGATCAGTCGCCGTGCCTGCAATGCTGCCAGTGTCCGTTTGAGCAAACAGGTTCGGCGTTGCCAACAAGAGAAGCAGGGCGGCCAGCGGCAGCCAGATTCCGCGCACGCGGTTCAGCCTGTCGGTTACGAAATGTCGTTTATGAATCATTGCAAAGTCCTCCAAAAGAAACGTTGTGAAGCATTGAAGGCTCGGTAGGAAATCTGAGAAACCAGCTCGTGTCCTTATGGCCGTGCGTTAGGAAGCGCCTTTGAAATGTCCGTGGCCGATCTACTCCCGGCCAATTCGCAGTCAATTACTCTTCCTCCATCAACTAACTATCCATAAATGGCTTGCGGTATCACATTTCCTACTTTTACCGGAGATTCTCGAAGTTTCACCTTCGTTTATTCGGAAAGGCACTCAGGGTGCCAAACCCACATCATTGCAAGTTATTGATTCGCCAAGAAGAACAATTACCCTTTCTGCTAATTGTCGAAAACGACGACGACAGCTTCGGCATGCGCTTCATGGAGTGGTGGCCAATGGAGAATCTCGTTTCTTGACTACTTCACTTGCATTGTCATGGAGAGTTTCTTTCGAGCGCCATGATCGACGGACTTTAGACTGGTACTAGTCGCCTTCAGTTCGGTAGATTTGAGGCCGACCTGATAGTGGGAGAGCTGCGGCGTTCCGGGATTCGTGTCCAGCTCTAAAGTCAGCCGTTCAAAATGCTGGCCACACTCGTCGAGCAACACGGTGACGTGGTTTCGCGCGAGACCCTGCAAATGGGGATCTGTGATTTGGCCACCACGGCCGATTTTGACCGCAGCCTTGGGATAACAGTCAACAAGCTTTGCGAGGCCCTTGAAGACTAGGCGAAATATCCGCGCTTTGAGGAGACACCGGCCGAGCGCAGTTACCGGCTTACCGCTGTGGTCAAGGTCGTCGATCCGAAGCAAATCTGCCGGATGCCGTGGCGGAGATGCCTTCCATCTCCTAGGTTCGCAATGGTACTTACGTCCAGGTGTCTCTCCGCCTGCGCTTAGTTCCTGTCAAGCGAATTGGTCGGGGTCTATACCCAGCCGCCTAATTCGAGAGATGAGAGTTGCGCGACTAATCCCCATGCTGGCCGCAGCTCCCTCGGCGCCTCCGACCCGGCCTTCGCAATCGGCGAGTACGCGAACGATCTCGTCATGCTGCTTCCTTGAATTCTCGCTCACAGGGTGAACTGGAAAGAATTTGCTTGGAAAGGTTCACACGCATAGGGAACTTTTCACCTAAAAGTCATTCGATGTGGCATTCTCGATGCCGCATCGGTATCGCCATGGAGCGAATCGACGTCTCATGGGCCCGATGCATGAAATCAGCATGCTGGACTCTGTGGGAGCCCGGGCGGGTGACCGCCTCCAGCCACCCAGTGGCCGAGTTGGAGAGTTCTTCCCTATCGGGACCAGAGCAAGCCCGAAACAAGCGAACAGAAATGCCTCGCAAATGTCAATGTGATCAATTCCGAACCAGAAAAGCTCGTCGTTTAGGAGGGAATGGACTGCCTCGGCTGAGATTATGATTCCGCGTTCAAACGTAGTCATATGGGTTGATTCCTAGTCTCTTCATACGGGAGATCAGAGTTGTGCGGATGATGCCCATGAGTACTGCGGCGCCATCAGAGCCTGCAACGCGACCCTTGCACTCGGTGAGTGCGTGAACGATCTCGTCATACTGCTTCTTCACCCGCTCGCTTTTCGCACTCGTGCCCTTAATGGAAGCGA
>Ga0224554_1000526_pt1 | contig 31004 bp, 35 predicted proteins | sample 714S22024metaG_FD_180666 | JGI IMG/M metagenome (GOLD analysis project Ga0224554, IMG submission 180666) | Peat soil microbial communities from Stordalen Mire, Sweden - 717 S2 20-24 | ecosystem: Environmental > Terrestrial > Soil > Wetlands > Peat | place: Sweden: Norrbotten County, Stordalen...
GATCCTTACTGCGATTCGCTTCCATTGCAAGAGCAACCATTTCGGCACGCTGCCCTTGCTGAGAGTCAGAATAGAAGTCTCCGTTTGCACCAATGTACTCGGCCGTCTGTGTGTCTGCGTGTCCATCGGCCACGATGTAGTCGAGTAAGCCGCCAACGCGCGCAGCCTTGCTCGATTGAGTCTTCGGATTGGCGATGTACTTAACGATCATTGTTTGCGACTCGTTCTATAGCAGCGCGTAATGCGCGAATCGTCGCGACGCACTCATCCACGACTTCGCAGTGCAGGGCGAGTCTATTTATCGCATATTTTTGAAGACCGCCCAAACGGCGCAGCTCGCGAATCATCATCAGGTCAGTGGCCGCGTGGATCGCTTTGCCAAATGTGCGCCTGCGGACGAACTCGCTAATGCTCATTCCGGCAAGGTCGGCGTCCTCCCGGAGTTGCACGCGCTCTGGAGCCGTTAGCCTCATTTCGAATCGTGATGCAGCGCGATCTTTTACTCGTGATGTGAACGGCATTGCTTTTCCCTACGCGAAGCGTGCACGGTTACGTTCAGGATGAGCCTCGATGAGACAAGCGCAGCGCGGAGCATCGTAGGCGACGGGTTGGACGAAACATGGCGAAGCCATGTGTACGGACAACCCGCATCCTGTACCGCTCTCTCCACACATAGCGCGTTACAACTCACAACTTATCCGAGAAACTGATTTCACGCAAGACCACATCGCACGCGGTAATCTTCGCGAGAATTATTTTGTTACGCACTATTATGATCCATTACTCACTCATTTGAATAACTGCTCATCACCGCATAAACACAGGGGTTTCGGCATTACTCGTCCACCCCATCTCGTGCTACTGTACATTTATTCCTCGTTGCAAAACACTCCAGGAGGAACTTGATGACACAAAGAGAAGTAATCACTGAGGCAATGCTCCAAGCTGCCATCGCGGCATTGGATAAACGGATTGCGATGCCTCCTCTGCCCGCAGAGAGAAAGTATTCACGCAGAGAAGCATTTGCAAGGCTGCGCGGAAAGGCCAAGGAAGCACTCGCTGCCGGACACACTCTCGAAACGGTGCTCGATGATCTCAAGGGTGTTGGCCTCGGCATGACAATCTCGACCGCGCGGCAATATCTGAAACCAGGAAGAAAAACAAGCAAGGCGCGGGGTGGTATTCGACTGGAAGCCCAGGAGAAACCGCTTGCGAAGACTGCTCCGGCTGCGCTCGCAAAATCAAGTGCCGCCCCAGTAAACGCAGTTGCAACGAAAAAGGGAACATTCACGGTAATCGAAGACGACAAGGAAATTTGAGGAGAAAGTATGGGAAAGCCTGTGTACATGGTAAGCGGTTCAAAGGGTGGCGTCGGCAAGAGCATCGTCTCGATGTCTCTGATTCATTACCTCTCGAAACGCGACGAGAAGTTGTTGCTGATTGACGCGGATACTGCAAATCCAGATGTCGGCAAGACGTATGGTAAGACGGTCGAAACCGTCTACATCAACCTGGACGAAAAGGACGGATGGATGGACCTTGTGAATCGCCTAGCCGTGCAGCCCGACGAGACCGTGGTCGTCAACACACCCGCTCGCAGTGGAGAGGGCGTAAAACTCTACGGAACGCTGCTCACGGAGTCCATGCAAGAACTGGGGCGCGAGTTGGTAACGCTGTGGGTAATCAATTCACAGCGGGATAGCCTCCAACTCTTGAAGGAATATCTGGACACAGTCGGTGGTCACACGACCCACGTTCTTCGCAATCTGTACCACGGGCCGGAGCGCAAATTTGAGCTGTACAACAGTTCAAAGATCAGGGCAACGGTTGAGACTCAGGGTAAGACTTTCAATTTTCCAGAGGTGGCGGACCGCATCTCCGATCTGTTGCACAGCGAGCGTCTGACGATTGAAAAAGTAATCGAGGTCGCGCCCATCGGAAATCGCGCAGAGGTAAACCGCTGGGTAAAGGAGTGTGCATCGGTCTTCGATGGGGTTGTTGCATGAATGTTGATACAGCCTTTCGCTCAATCTATGGCCGTGCTCCGAGTCCTGAAGAAACAAACTGCTTCAATCGCATCGGCAAAGAGCTAGATATTCGCGATAACGATGCCGTATGGGCCATTGCCTTTTTGCTTGGCCACCATCTTGATTTGGCGAAACTGATGCCGGAGCAAATCGACAAACTGATTTCGCAATCGCTCGCCAAGTACGCAACTTCGCTAGACAGTGCTCGCAGGCTGGCTGAAACTGATCTTGCGGCAACGAAGGCACGGATAGAGGAAGCTGTGGGCCAAGCCGTCGTAACGTCTGCGCAAAGAGAGATTGCGCGGGCTGCGCAGGCTGTCGCACAAATCACGGCCCGCAAATCCTGGCTTCAGTGGCTCGGCGGCGCAGCGGTCGCAGGAATGCTTTTGATTGGTGGAGCCTTCTATTGGGGATATGCCATCGGGAATACAAATGGATATGCCCGTTCGCTCGATGTAAAAGCGGTGTCTGCCTGGGCTGCGTCAAGTGAAGGGCAGGCTGCTTACAAGCTGGATCAGGATGGGGATTTGAGGTCTTTGATTCGGTGTGACCGTGATGGTTGGACCGTGCAACGGAGCCAGGATGGAAAGCATAAGCTGTGCATTGTGCGTCCTGCCAGCGATGGTCGTGTTTCTGGCTGGTACGTCCCGTAGGCTCCTGGGAAAACAAGGCAAGAGCGGAGCTTCGTAGATACCTTGTTCGCCTGAATATGAATCATCCAGTGCCAGGCGGCAGTCATCACAGTAATCCCAGTGCCGGCGGCAACAACGGCCAGTGTTTTCTTAACGCCCGGCTCGTCGGGCGCGAACTGGTACCCGCAGAAATCGCGCTACTGGAGACATGGGATTCGTTTTTGAGCCATCGGGCTCCCTTTAGAATCCTCTTGCATTTGCAAGAAATATATGGTATTTTTTCTTGCAGATAGTGGCGATTCTATATGAGCCAAACGATTGAAAAAACGATAACCTATCGAATCCGTGGAACAGGTGGAGGGTGGGCGTTTTCTCCACGCGACTTCCTGGACCTCGGAGGCCGCCCCACTGTCGATTCCGCACTTCACCGGCTGGAAAAGCGGGGCGAGATTCGCCGGGTCATTCGCGGCGTCTATGACTACCCGCGCTTCAGCAAGCTCCTTGATCAGCACCTCAGTCCTGATATTGACCAGGTTGCGCAGGCATTGGCCCGGAAGTTCCGCTGGCGCATCCAACCCGGCGGCGCAACGGCGCTGAACTTCATCGGGCTTTCAACCCAAGTGCCGGCGCGCGCCGTCTATCTGTCGGATGGGCCGGACAGGGCTTACCAGGTCGGCAACACCGCGCTGGTTTTCGAGCACACGGCCTTGAAGGAATCCGGGGTTAAGCTGAAGGAGAGTGGCCTGATTGTCCAAGCGCTCAAGTCGCTCGGGCAGGAGCGGATTACTCCGGAGATCATCGCGAAGATTCGGGCATGGTTGCCGGAATCGCTGCGCGCCAAGGTGCTTGCTGATACGAAGACGGCGACAGGCTGGGTCTACAACGCAATTCAGCAAGTCGCCGAAGAGGGCAAACATGGATAGGATCGCCACCGGATCGGCAACAGACAGGCGGGATTTGTTTGGTGAGGCGGCTAGCCGGCTCGGCATGAATCCCGCCATTGTCGAGAAGGACTTCTGGGTCTGCTGGACTCTCAAACACCTCTTTGCGGAACCGGCTCTCAAGGGCCAGATGGTCTTCAAAGGCGGCACAAGTCTCTCTAAGGTCTTCGGATTGATTGACCGTTTTTCCGAGGACATTGACCTGGTACTCGATTGGCGACTGCTTGGGTATGGCCATGCGGAAGGCAACGATCCTTACCAATCCATCCAGTCGAGGACGAAGCGGGGCCGTTACAACCAGGAGATGAATGCCAAAGCCGCAGAGTACATTCGCGGTATCCCGCTTTGACAGTGCTCGGCAACTGATGGGCTATTGCGGTGCTGTGCCCAGCGAGGACTCCAGTGGCAAGCGGATCAGGCGCGGAGGCATCACGAAAACCGGCAACGCGCACTTGCGACGAATCGTTGTTGAAGCAGCCTGGAGCTATCATCGTCCACCAGGAATCTGGTATGGATTGCGCAGAAGACATGAGAGCATCTCGGAAGAGGCGAAAGAGATCGCGTGGAAGGCGCAACACCGACTGCACAAGCGCTATATGAAACTGGGCGCAGCCGGCAAGGACCAGAGCAAGATCGTCACGGCAGTTGCTCGTGAACTGCTGGGCTTCATCTGGGCCATCGGGACGAGAGCAGAAACGGTAGCCAATCAGCAAGCCGCAGCCTGACAAGAACAAAGCAAAAGCAACAACTTTCCCAATAAGGAAGAGCAAAACAATTCACTGATGAAACACGCCACCAATCTCGAGCACAGAGCCAGCAGCAGCCGGAGCAAGCACGAAGGAGAATCCTCGCTTGGCCTATGCGACAGGCTCGACCGGACTCGCGATAACAGTCAGAGGCAGCTCCCGACGGATCATGATTATGCGGTTCCGACCCGCGAATATCAGACTGATCAATCGTCGCTCAAATCTGCCCAGGCTGCTGCTCGCTCTGTCCTCGGGAAAAAGCAACGGCAACAACAAAAACAACCCCACAGATCTCGCCCAGTTGACACGGTCACTCCATATCAGGCCAATGCACTCATCGAGAGCACTTTAGCGCCCGACGACACGATTGGTCCTGGGAAACGATACAGTGTCAAGGAATCTGATAATCAGCGGAGAGAAGAGCCCTTCTGGAACGGAGAAATCAGGAAAAAACACTGTGGGGACTTTTGTGGGTAGACTGCTTCAAAAAAGTGGGCAATTATGGGTAGTACCCACAATTGCTTCGGGATTGAAAGATGTCGCAAGCCATTGAATATAAGCAACATAAAGCATTAACGAGCAATGCTGAAAAGAGCAAAATCCTAGCTCTTAACCGACAGGTTGTAGGTTCGATTCCTACCGCGTCCACCAAAGCGACTTCCTGGGATATTCAATCGCTTCCGAGAAACCAAGGCAACCCAATCATTTCCAATGATTTATGGCCGATCTGCTTGTCCGGGGACGTCCACTTCCTATTTCTCTACGTCGATCTCTGGATACTTCCGCTTGACCGCCGCAACGACCGTCGCGTGTTCCGGCTTTCCGCTGGACCGGGCCAGCGCATCTCGCGCGTGCGCAGCATCCTCAATCGGGTAGCGCCGCGTCTTGGGATAGACAAACTCCCTTTGGGGCAGTTCCTTCCGCTCCTCATTCGTAAGCTTTGTCATAGTGACTTCACTCGCCCTTCCTGTTTCAAGTTTGCTCCCCGATAGGATGAAGGAGCCTAATTCCGATTTGCTTCCGCGGCCCGGACTACTTCGTCTTCTTCTTCCGACTCCTCGTCTTCCTCTTCTGCAGCGGCTTCATCATCCTGAGCTTCGTCGAGGTGGTCCTCTTCTCCCCTGTCCAGATAGATTTCCTTGATCTCGTCTTCTTCCAGGATATTGGGGACGTCAGCTCTATTTCCATGCTCTTCAGGTGTTGCCGGAACCGCGCTGAGTTGCCGAGTATTAGCCTTCATGAGGTTGCCTCCTAGATGTCACTTGCTTCTTGGTAATGGAACGTTTTTGAAAGAGGCGGTATGAATTGGACAACTTCATGCCGGGAAGAAATACAGAATCCAGTTTGGGCATTGTCGACTTACAATGTTGTGCCAAATTGCACAACTGATTGAGATCGCTTCGCCTGGCGTGAGGTTCGTCTCTCGGATCGTTGTTTTCTGTGACGGAATTGAAGATAGTGTCGGATTGCTCAGCAGTGGCAGAGGGCAGATGTCAGACTTTAGAGGGGAATGACGCCTTAGGCCGCAGTTCGACAGAGAAGCACGCCCATCGCGTATTGCTCGAACCAATCAACTGCAGTGCCCTTGAGAACTCCATCTCCACGCTCCTGCAGTTTAGCGGGACGGAATCAATCAACTCAAAGGAGTAGATAAGCGTTTATGAAGGCCGCCATCTTCGATCCAGGAAAAATGAGCGCCGCGTTCCATTTGAGGATTGAGGATGTGCCTCGCCCGCAGGTGGCGCCGGGCTACGTGCTGTTGCGAGTGCTCGCGTGCGGCGTGTGCCGCACAGACTTGCACATCGTGGAGGGGGATCTGCCGGTGCTGCACCAACCACTGATACCTGGCCATCAGATTGTGGGAGAGGTGATTGAGGGCGCTAGCGCGAGTTTACCTTTGGGGACTCGCGTAGGCGTTTCGTGGATGGGTGGCACGGATGGCGATTGCTTCTTCTGCCACCATGGAATGGAGAACCTCTGTGACCACCCGACCTTCACCGGCTATTCAGTCGACGGAGGGTATGCCGAATATGCGCTCGCGCGAGAAGACTTCGCCTATCCCCTTCCGCAGGAGCTCGATGCTACCCACGTGGCGCCACTGCTCTGCGCTGGCATTATTGGGTTTCGCAGCTTGCGGGTTGCGGGTGTAAAGCCTGGAGACCGCGTCGGACTCTTCGGCTTCGGCAGTTCCGCGACGCTCTCGATTCCAGTGCTCCATTCCTGGGGATGCGACGTGTATGTCGTGACAAGAGGCGAGGCGCACCGTGCGGCCGCTGTCAAACTCGGCGCGACCTGGGTGGGTGATGAAGATGCCAGACCGCCAGTGGCGCTGGACTGTGCAATCACCTTCGCGCCAAGCGGCAACGTAGTAGTTGATGCACTTTCGAGCCTTCGCAAAGGTGGGGTGGTGGCGATCAATGCGATTCATCTGAACCAAATGCCGGCTTTCGACTATGACAAGTTGCTGTGGGGAGAACGACAGATACGCAGCGTGGCGAACATGACGCGGGACGATGCGCGCGATTTCCTCGCGCTTGCGCACAAGCTCAACATTCAGCCGCGCGTTTCTGTATTTTCACTGGATCAGGCGAACCAGGCACTCATGGCCGTGAAGGATGAAACGGAGAATGGATCGGCCGTGATTGTGCCTTGAGCGCGATGAGAGCGCGGAGATGTTGGAAGCGCAGGCCAGATCTTAGCCGCTGTGTTTGGTGTTTTCCGGCACTACATTGCTGCGCCGAGATTGCCACCGCGTATGTCGTCGAAGAACCGTGTGCCCCGCTGCAACACACACTCAGCGGCGTATAAGTACATAGCGGCCGACCAAGTCTGCCAATCCCTGCCGCTTGGTTTTCCGGTTTGGGCATGAATCCATTCGTTGAAGCCCCACTCCGCTGCGTTTTCGTGCCACGGCTTGACGAGTTCTGTAAGCGCCAAGAGTTTTCGCTCTGCCAGATCCATCTGCCCAGCTGCGACGCACGCGGAGACGTAGAAGCCACAGATGAACGGCCACACTCCCCCGTTGTGATAGTCTCCCGGGCGGTTATAGCGCTCGTATCGTGGCAGCCAGTCCGCATGATGGGGCAGAATGTACGGAAACAGACAGGGCGGCAAATCCACGGTTAGTTCTCCACGGCCCCGCATGGCCTCGCACTCGGCTTCAATCCAGGTAAGCATGTTCGTGGCCCATTGAGATGAAGCAATCCCGGTCAGAATCGCCAGACTGTTGCCAAGCAAGTCAAAGCGGTCGCTGCTCATTACCTTGTATGAATAGAGAGCGTAATAAGGTGCGGTTGGCTCGACCAGAGCCTCTTGCTCATAACTATTCTTCAATTCGCCACTAACTTCCAAACGGCTCATTAAGCCACGTAGCTGCTCAGCAGACTCGTGTTCACCAAAAAGACGCAGATACGCATAGACGATCATGTTCACGTACAGCCCATAGCCCATCACATACTGTTCATCACGCCAATCGCTGGTGGGCAGTTGTGCAACCATCACCCTGTCATCCGGGCTCTGATATTGCATCCACTTTCGGGCCTTTTCTGCTGCTTCAAGGAGGAACTCCGGCTGGTTCCTCGATATCCTGTAGAGAGCTAGCGCGAAGAGGAACAGAGGCGTCGAATCGCTAGAACCCCGGTTAGCTGGATCGTGCGCGAGGGATGGGATATGGCCGTGCAGCGTCTGATTATTGGCAAGCGCGACGAGTGTTCGCTCCAATGCATCTGCAAGTAGCTCGTTGCCAGTAGCAAGAAAACCGAGAGCTGAAATCATTAAGTCCCGAGTGTAGGGTTCCGGGTATCCCCAACCAGCGGTTCGAGGTAGTCCTTCAAACGGTCCCTGTGCGTTATGCAGCAGGATTTGCAAAGCGGCCTCTTTAGCCAGCTCAATGGATGCTAGCGAATTCTCGTCGAATGACATAGGTTCCTCGATGGTGTTGGATTGAAAAGGCGAACGCCGGCGCCTCGTTGCTTGCTACTGGATACCCAATCGGTCGGACACGATCTCCACAAATTGCCTCGCAACCCGGCGATAGTCGAATAAATCAACCACACGCTTGCGGCCTGCTTCTCCCATGCACCGCCGGAGTGTGCTGTCCTTCATGAGCAGAAGAAGGTATTTGGCGATGTCTGGGACACTGGCTCGATACTCGACAGTGCGCGGATTTGGAAACACGATTCGATGACTCTTCTCGTAGTCGTGCCCTTCGCCGTACAGCGCCTCGGTGATCCTTCTTTCCTCTGCGACTTTCGCCAGGAACGCTGTCTCGCCGTGGACCATCGTGTCGCGGAATGCCATGGCATCGATAGCGATCACGGGCTTTTCACAGGCGTTCGCCTCAACCTGAATCATGCCAAAGCCCTCCAGCCGCGAGGGTGCAGCGTAGATATCACAGGCAGACAACAAGTAGGGCATAAAGTTCTGTGAGACAACATTGGTGGAGTACACGACCTTTTCGCCGATCCCCAGGTCCGCCGCCAGTTTGAGGTCGATCATGTTCTGCTCTTCAGTGCGGAGTTGAGGCCACACTTTGCAGACATACCTCCATTCAGGCGCCTCGGCATCAATCATGGACAACGCCTGCATGACCTCCTGTGCCCCCTTTGAAGCGCCGTCGCCTCCGGCGGTCAGAATCATCAACTGATCCTTCGATATTCCAAACTCCTCGCGGATTGCCTGGACCTTTACGTCGCCCTGGCTATGCGGCTTGTATCGGTCCGTGCCGCAACCCACCGGCAACACCACGATATTGTCTCCGCGAATACCATCTCTGACGTACACCTCTTTCACCCAATTGGAGGTGACCAGGATCAGGGGCAGAGCATTCAGAACGTCACGGTGTTCCGCGATATAACCATCGGCCACGAGCCACGGCACGGCCTTCATCCCAAATCGCTGGGGGTGCAGAACCAGGTTTGGGATATGGCCCCAGAACCCCACGCCGACCACCACATCGGGTTTAAACCAGCGATAGTACCATTCCTTTTCCAAATCCGATTCCAGGTGGACGGGATGAACATCCACGCCCATCTCGGACAGGCCCTTGCATAACAACTCACCTTGTAGGGCTAAGCCAGCCGCCGGCGCCGGATATTCGCTCAATACGAGTACTTTCACGGTTGTTGCTCCCTGATCGCCGTACGCTCTGCTGCTGCCTGTGCTGAGTTAAAGCACCAGAATCCTTCTTCGCGAGGAACGGCCCTCGCTTCCCAACTGTCGATGCCATACCCGTAAACGTCTGTAATCAGCCGGCGCTTTTCGAGCCAGACGGTCTCTGCCAACATGTCACGTCGATCTGCATCTTCGCGAACCCGAGGCAAGTACGCGCGCCCACCATCTTCGTAAGCAAAAAGCCATAGACAGTTTGTGACGATGCTGCCTGATCGCCAAAGGTCAACGACGCTTCGGCAGCACTCCTCATGACGACGATGACGTGTGTACTCGCCACGCGGACCATGGGTGAGGATCAAGCTGTAACTGTTTCCGGCCAATAATCGGGTTATGGTTGCCTGAATCTGTTCGATTGGCAGCGGCACTTGGTCCGGCCCATCATCCAGATCCGCCATCTCGCCCACTGCGCCCAGATCCTTCAGAACTCGGCGGAACTTTGGCGCACGATCCGGATCGGATCCTCTGCAAAGAGTCACAACGCGCCAATGAATCTCCGGATGGGCGAGTATGTATCCGCCACACCAGAGAGTCTCGTCGTCAGGGTGTGCGACGACAACTGCGGCCCGCAGGGGGCCGGATATGACCTCATCGTGGTCGGCAGGGATCACTGTTCTCCACGGAAAACGCCAGAAGGCCGATGATCGCTGGATTGGTCCATCAAGTTACACCTCGATCGTGAAACCCTGCTTTTGTGCCACAGCTTTGATCAATCGGGAAAACGTGCTGTAGTGCTCTGCCATGTTCGCCGACCATGACAGCCCGTCGGCGCGCCCAATCTTCTGCCAATAGTCCTGGAGAGTCCGGTCGTAGGCGTCAATCGCTGGCTCGAGCACTTCTGGATGATATGTTTCCTGGTGACGAAAGCTCTCGATGGCCATGCGGGGCTTTTGTGAAGAGTTTTCGGCAACGTATCCAAGCACGACTCCGTCCACCGGAAAAGTGTTTGGCGGCAACTGAAGCAGATCGATCATTGCCTGTGGGTCGCGGCGAATTCCGCCAACGGGAACAACGCCGAGACCGAATGAACGTGCTGCAGTCATCAGCGTCGCCATCGCGATTCCGGCATCGCTGACCGCAGCCAGTATCCCTTCAAGGCTGCGTTGGAATACCTGCACGCCACCGGCCTTCTTTACACCCAGACCAGTTTTGTAGAAGTCTGCGATGACTGTGATGAACACGGGCGCCTGCGCGATCCATGGCTGGCCGCCGGCAATCTCGGCTATGCGTGCGCGGCGTTTTGCGTTTCGGACCACCACCAGCGATATTTCGTGGCTGTTGGTGGATGTTGGAGCACGGCGCGCGGATTCGATAACGGCTTCGAGGGTTTCTTCCGGGATTGGGTCGGGCTTGTAGCTGCGGCTGCTGTGATGCGCCTGCAAGAGACGGACGATCTCATTCATCGATGCTCCACGTTTGCTTCAACCAACTACTAATGTCAAGAACCGAACAAACCAACTTGACAATGACTGCATTGAGTTTTGCTACACGTTCAGCGCGGGGTAGTCGGTATAGCCATGTGGCCCCGATGTAAAGAAAGTGCTGCCGTCCGGCATATTGAGCGGCGCATTGCTCGTAAACCGCGCCGGCAGATCAGGATTGGCGATAAAGAGCTGGCCGAAGGCTACCGCATCCGCCTCTCCGTCTCGAATAACTTCGTTGGCCTGTGCGAAAGTGTATTTCTCGTTTGCAATGTATACGCCGCCGAATTGCTTCTTGAGTTGCGGACCCAATCTGTCGGGTCCGAAGTACTCACGCGCAAGCAAAAAACCGAGTTCGCGCCTGCCTAGCTCACGCGCCACGTAGCCGAAAGTTGCCGACGGGTTTGAATCGTGCATATCCTGAGAATCGCCGCGCGGGGCCAGGTGCATGCCCACGCGCTTGGATCCCCAGACGGAGATAACTGCATCGGCGACCTCAAGCATGAGCCGGGCGCGGTTTTCAACCGGTCCGCCATATTCGTCAGTGCGATGATTGGATCCGTCATGCAGGAACTGATCGAGCAGGTAGCCATTGGCTCCGTGTATCTCCACGCCGTCAAAACCAGCGAGCTTCGCGTTCTCTGCTCCCTTGCGGAAAGCCTCAACGATGCCGGGAAGCTCCGTTGTCTCAAGCGCGCGTGGCGTCACGTAATCTGATGCAGGACGCACCAGGCTTACATGGCCTGCGGGCCGGATAGCGCTGGGAGCAACCGGAAGTCCACCGTCGAGAAAGCGTGGGTCTGAGATGCGTCCCACATGCCAGAGCTGTGCGAAGATTCGGCCCGCTGCCTGGTGCACTGCCTTCGTGACCAATTTCCAGGCTTCGGTTTGCTGCAGCGACCAGATCCCTGGCACATTCGCGTAGCCAACTCCTTGTGGTATGACCGGGATGCCTTCTGAGATGATCAGGCCTGCCCCGGCCCGCTGTGCATAGTATTCGGCCATGAGTTGCGTAGGAATGTGCTCGGGTGTGCCACGCAAGCGAGTCAGGGGAGACATGATAACCCGGTTCGGCAAGTGGATCTCACCAATCTGGATCGGATCTAATAGAGAGATCATGAGAATGACTCCTTCAAGAAGCAGTTACTGTTGGGTTGATGTTCTTAGAAGTATGAAAGATGGAAAGGCTACAGTTTTCAGATTTGCAGGGATTGAGTGCAGTAACTAGGCACCAATTTCATGCAAGGCTGCAAATGCCTCGAACAAAACGCGAGGATTGACTTGTCCCTTGTATACGGGAGGCGGTTCGCGCTCCAAGCCAAGCAACGAGTAGACAGCCATCTGCGCAGAGCGGATGGAATACTCAACTGTGAACACTACATCGTCCGAGAGTTCGCAATACTGTCCAACGAACGCCAGATTCTTTGAACCGTCCGGCCTGATCATCGCTCGATCGCTCTTGCTTCGAGGGAGAAATTGGCTGGTGATGAAGGGCATCATGCACGGGATGCACGTACACGCATCGAGAATTCCGGCGGCGTGCGCCTGAAGGCGCAAGTGGCCCAGGATCTCCGTCATGATCTCGCGCCCCGTGCATGCGGACATGGGCTTCTTTACGAAATTTCCCGGTATATCAACAAACAGCCCATACCCCCAAAACACCTGCACTCCCTCTGGCTGCCCGATGAAATGCGGCTGATGGGGCAACACGATTGAAGCCAGCCAACTTGACTCCGGAAAGGTAATGAGGCCGCCTTCTCCGGGGACATTGCCCGTCAAGTCGCGGATGAGTTCGAAGAACAAGGGGTCATGAAGCGTGGTAGTAAAAGACATCCACTTAGATTGTTCAACGTGATCGGAAAAGTTTGAAGGATGCCCGAATTGCGTTTGGCCGGCGGCGATTTTCTCCCAAAGAGCCCATGAACCACCGTCGGTTTTCCCAAGTAAGGCGGCGGCCGAGTCCATTGAACCCAGACTCGATCCTTCGGTCATAGATCCGAGAGTCACGATGACTTTGTCGTCTTCGGTGACACCAATGTTTCTAACGACACCATTTTCCTGCACCACGATCTTTTCGACGGCAAAGCCGGCCCTGTCTTGAAGGAGAACAAGGTCTGTAACTGTTGTCTTGAGCATGAACTTCACACCGCGCTCTTCGAGCCATTTGTGAAGAGGGCGGACCATCGAGTCGTACTGGTTGTACACAGTGCGCATGATGCCGGAAAGCGTATTGAAACCGGAAACCATGTGGGTGAAGCGCACCAGATAGCGTTTAAACTCGACTGCGCTATGCCAGGGCTGAAAGGCGAAGGTGGTACACCACATGCGCCAGAAGTCGGTCTCAAAGAACCCCGGGGCGAACTGGTCGGAGATCGTGGTCCGTCCAAGCAACTCCTCCGGCTCCATCGCCAGGCGCTCGATGTTGAGGATATCTTTCTCGCTCAAGCCAAAACTGGGACCGTCGACCCTTTGACCGTCCCGAAACAGCCGCGACTTGGAGGCGGTCTTCATCGTCTCGTTCCAGTCAAATATCTCCTGAGTCACCGACTTCGACCCATTGAGAGTCGGAATCGATGAAAACAGATCGAACGTGCACAGGTATTTGCTCTCGATCATGCGACCGCCGCGCATCACATAACCCTCTGTCGCATTTCCGGCTGCGTCGAGGCTGCCGCCAATCCGGGAAGTCTCTTCCAAGATCGTGATCGTCCGGCCTTGTACATCTCCATCGCGAATAAGAAAAACTGCAGCGGCAAGAGAAGCAATGCCCCCGCCCACAAGATATATTGCCGCGTTATCATCAGGTCGCTTCACAGGGATCATTTCACACTTTCTCTTTGCTGATTAGATCTTGCCGCGCTCTGACGCACCTAAAACGTGAGTGCCACAAGCGCCCCATGCGATTGTCACTCCGCAAGGCTGGAATGACTGTATCTAATTGATCAGATGGTTAGGCACCTCAGATTACAGAATGGTACTGAGCGCGCGGGTTCGGCTTCGGTAGTCGGCGCGAACTTTCAACGCCTCCTCATGGCTTAAGCAAACAGGGGATTCTGCCTCAATTCAGGACCGCGCGGATGCACCTTTGATCGAGTACATGGCTCTCGCACGACGCGTCTGATTGGTATAGATTGCCCCTGCTCAAGTGCTACCGGATCGGAAAACAACAAAGTGAATCCGCACAAGCAATCTAACCCACAATGCGGCCAACTCTCAGCTGCGCGAAATAGGCTGAACGGCCAACGGGCCGATCCGAATTTGAATGCGTCGGCCGAAAGTTTCGACATCTGGTGGCAAAGGGTCTTTACGCATCACGCGGTTATTGCTGCACAAGCATCCGCACTGATGCAGGCGCATCGCCGATTCGGCGCATCCAGTGAATCTCATGTCAACCAAGCGCATTGATCGGAAGTGTGGTTGGATTATGCAAAATAACCGGCTTAGCGGCACAGGTGGCCAGCTGTGAGCTCAAGTAGTGTAGTCGCCCCCGCAGCAGACGCTCAGGCTGTGCAACCAGCTCATGACATCGCCCTACAAGGATTATCGAGCGAAGAGGCGCGAAACCGCCTTAAAAAAGACGGTCCCAATGCGATGCCGGACACGTCTGCTCATCCGCTGCGCAATGCATTGGCTAAATTCTGGGCACCTGTCCCCTGGCTTCTTGAGGCCTCCGTTGTACTTGAGATCGTCCTTCACAAGTATTACGAAGCTGCCGTTATTGCGGCTCTTCTCCTTTTCAACGCGGCACTTGCCTACTTCCAGGAGAGTCGCGCACAGGCCACCCTCGCTGCTCTCAAATCCCGTCTGGCACTTAATGCCTCTGTCCAGCGAGATGGCGAATGGAAGACTGTACCTGCGGTGCAATTGGTATCTGGCGACCTGGTGAAACTGTCGCTCGGCGGCGTCGTGGCCGCGGATGTGCACCTGATCGGCGGGTCGGTCGAACTCGACCAGTCGATGCTTACAGGCGAATCGCTCCCCATTGACGCGGGCGCCGGAACAGACACGTTTGCAGGGGCTCTAGTGCGGCGCGGCGAAGCCACCGCCATCGTTACAGCTACCGGTACCCGCACCAAGTTCGGCCGCACGGCTGAACTGGTTCGGTCCGCACACGTAGTGAGTACACAGCAGAAGGCCGTCCTTAGAATCATCCGCAACCTGGCGGTCTTCAATTGCCTCATCATCGTTGCGATGGGAGCCTTCGCCCATCATCATGCAATGCCATTGAGCGAGATGATTCCGTTGCTGCTGACCTCGGTCCTGGCCATTATCCCGGTCGCATTGCCGGCAACATTCACCCTCGCCGCCGCGATTGGGGCTCGTACCCTTGCGAAGCAGGGTGTGTTGCCAACACGACTTACCGCTGTGGACGAAGCAGCATCGATCGATGTGTTGTGCTCGGACAAGACCGGAACTCTGACCTCAAATAAACTCAGCGTCACGAGCGTTCGCCCGCTGCCTGGATTCAACGAAGGCCGCGTTCTCGGGATGGCGGCGCTTGCGAGTTCCGAAGGCGGCCAGGACCCCGTTGATGAGGCCATTCGACTTGCCGCGTCTCACAAAACAGCCACCGGCTTACCAAAACTGACTGCTTTTGTCCCGTTCGATCCGGTCAAGAAAACCTCGGAAGCAACCGCAACTGATTTGGATGGTAGTTCGCAGCGAATCATCAAGGGCGCGTTCACGGCGGTTGTCGCTCTGACCGCGCCCTCTCCCGCCGCAGCCGCTATCGCCGACGAACTCGAGAAGCAAGGCTCGAGAGTTTTGGCAGTTGCCGCGGGACCGGCGGCATCCAGTCAGATCATTGGACTGATTGCCCTCAGCGATCCACCACGGACCGACTCGCTCTCTCTTATCTCGGAATTGAATGGTCTCGGCGTGCGCACAGTGATCGTGACGGGCGACGCTCCGGCCACTGCCACAATCGTCGCTCACGCAGTCGGTTTACAAGGAGCAATCTGTCCGGCCGGCAAACTGCCAGACGGCATTAAGCCAGAAGACTTCTCGGTCTTTGCGGGTGTTCTTCCGGAGGGCAAGTTTGACTTGGTTAAAGCGTTTCAGAAGAGCGGACATACCGTTGGGATGTGCGGCGACGGGGCCAACGACGCGCCTGCGCTGCGCCAGGCACAGATCGGCATTGCCGTCTCGACCGCGACCGATGTCGCCAAATCGGCCGCCGGTGTTGTTCTTACCGAGGCAGGCCTCGGCGGCATAGTGGCTGCCGTAAAAGAAGGCAGAGTCACTTTTCAACGCATTCTCACCTACACACTCAACTCGGTTCAGAAGAAGGTATTTCAGGCGCTCTTGCTGGCGGTTGGCCTGGTCATGACAGGACACGCGGTCCTGACTCCAATGCTGATGGTCATTGTGATGATCACAGGCGACTTCCTTGCCATGTCGCTGACGACGGACCGAGTGCGACCGTCAAAGATGCCAAACTCCTGGCAGATAGGCCGAATTACAAGCGCAGGAGTGATCTTCGGACTTTGCTTCCTCGCGTTCTCCACGGCAATTCTGGCGGCGGGCAAATATCAGTTGCATCTCGGCATCGAAGCACTTCAAACGCTGACCGTAGTCAGTATTGTGTTTGGCAGCCAGGCCACCACGTACGTCATTCGCGGCCGCCTGCATCTCTGGGGCCTACGACCCAGCATTTGGCTCGTCTTGTCCTCAGTTGCCGATGTGCTTATCATTTCAACTCTCGCAATCTTTGGAATCGCAATGGCGCCGTTGCCCCTCGCGGTCATAGCCGCCGAGTTTGGCGCCGCGCTTGCCTTCGGCGCGATTTTGGATCTGGTGAAGATACCAGTCTTTGCCCGTCTTCGTATTTCCTGAACAACCTAAGCACATAGAGCCTCTAACAGCATTCGACCAAGAGAGCTGAAAGGATAAACATGAAAATCGCTTTTCTCCATACCAAAAGCTTCTTTACATCGGAACTTCTGCGAAACTTTCGTACTGCGCTAGCGCACCATGAAGTAGTTGAGTGGCTCGACGGCCAGGACGCTCCCGCGAACGATTTCGAGGTGCTTCTCGCCATGGGATATGTCGGTCGCGAGTTGCTTCAAGGCCAGTCCAAGCTCAAGTTAATCCAGACGGTCAGCGACGGGTATGAGGAGGTTGACATCGATGCCGCCAGCGAACTCGGCATCTGGGTTTCTTACGCCCCAGCCGACCTTACCGGGAATGCAACTTCCGTTGCGGAATTCGCGGTCTTGCTTCTGCTCGGCTCGGCGCGATATTTAGGAGAGGCTCTGACTTCCCTTCGAGGAGACCCTGTCAGGCCGCCCACTCTCAGTCTCGCACTCAGCGGGAAGACGGTTTGCATTGTTGGCTTGGGGACCATCGGGCAACAGCTCGTAGAGCGCTTGCGTCCATTCGGAATGAGGATGACGGCAACAGACGAACATCCTGAAAATGCGCCGGCCGATGTCCATGCATATCCTGCCGATCAACTGAACACCGCAGTCGCTGATGCGGATTTTGTCGTCATCTGCGTTCGAGCCAGCAATGAAAATGAGAACCTGATCAATGCGGCTGCGCTTGCTGCGATGAAGCGCGGAGCCATCCTTGTCAACATCGCTCGCGGCATGCTCATCGACGAGTTGGCGCTTGTTAATGCAGTTACGAATGGGCAAATCTCGGGCGCCGGGCTCGACGTTTTGAAGAATGAACCGCCCGATCGCAAGGACGCTTTGCTTCAACTTCCTCAGGTGCTCGTTACTCCTCACATTGCGGGGCTAACTGACCTGATGCTGAATGGAACGCTGAACTACATACGTCAGGTTATTGAGGAATTCGCCGCGGGCAAGAAACCCAAGTCGATACTGAACGCTCCCGCGAAGCCACGAAACCTGCTGCGAGATTGAAAGGCGCTTATCGAGCCTGAGACGCGGACCAGCAGCCAGTCGGTTTCAATTTGAAAAACTAAACTTAGATGTGATGCGCCTGCGGTGGAATCCCCTTGGCCGGCAAGGAAGTGAAATGGGGACTTGGACTCGCATGATGACTGGCACCAAATAGTGAAGCTGTCCATTTGACGAGCCATCGTATTGGACGCACCCAGGGACTCGGTGTGCCGCAGCTCTCGCAGCCAAACACTGGGCGCACGTCTGCCAGGACGGCATAGGCCAAGTTGAGCATCGCCTGGAATGGCCGAAACCCGAAGACGCTGATTGCGAACGTCCATGTGAACCATCTGGTACTGGGCAACTGCCGCAGAACCTCGGCAACGGCTTCCCCTCCGAGTTTCATCGAGCCATCCGGCATCAGCAGATGAATTGTTGCGTAGGCATCCCAGATGTTCAGGTCTTGATTGAGAGCGCGCAACTCCTCGGGGTCCTGGCCAATCGGTCGTACCATAATCGAAGTCGTGCCCGAACCAGCCTGCACCTGTTTCTTCACCCAACCGGCAATGCTTCGACAGACTCCACACTCGTCATTGAACAGTAGGACTGGCGCGGTTTGATTTCTGCTCTGCATAGTCCAGACTCCTTTCATGACGCGTATGGCTGGCTCACCACAGCCAGTAGATTCGAAACGTCTGGACTTGGACCCTCTTCGCGCCCGACGACCGCTCCGTTGAGAAACATAACAAGCGTTGGCGTCCCTTGGACCTCGTAAGCATCAGCGAGTTCCCGGTCGAGGGCAATGTTGACCCTGAAGATTGTCTCCGTGGACTCCACCATCTCCGCAACCTGCTGAAGATCCGGCTCGATCACACCGCAGTGTGCACATCCGTATGACATGAATTCGACCACAATTGGCCCTTCACCCTTCAACACCAGCCGGTCAAATGTGCCGGCGGTGACGGTGCGAATCCTGTCGATCGACTTGTATCCTGACATGAAGTCCTCATTTTTTGGGTCTGCGGCCGTGGGTGAACCGATATGCTCTTGCCCAGATCAGCATCGAGATGAATCTGGGCCTCGTGCACCATGTTTCTACACGTGTTCTTTGCGAAGACCGCCCCAATCAGTCCTCAAGGGGATAGTTGGCGGGGCGCCGAGGTGCTTCTTCGCAATCGCCTCAATCTCCGGTTCCGTCAGCGCCGAGAGGTCTGCCGTTTCGGTCGCGATGATTCGCTTGAATGTCTCAGGATGATGGCTCCTCAGGTATTCGCTCAGGAATTCCATCGCGCTGCTCTTTCCCGTTGCATGGCCGATGAGGATAATTGCTTCAGCGTGGACAAGATCTGTGGCTATCTCCTCGTAGTAGGAATCCTCCTCGGGGACATGATCGCCCTTGTAATGGGCTTCCTTCCGATGGATCAAATGGTGTTGGAATCCAAAAGGATCGTACGGCTTGACAGTGAGTTCATCTTCAGGCCGGCTGCCGCCGAGATCGTGGTAAATATGGGCAACTTGATGGTCGATGACCACAACCATTCGTCCGATTTGGTGTGCTTTTGCAGCTTTCCCAAGCGCGCCAGCTTCTTTTAGAAAGCTACGGAGCCTGGAAATCTCTTCGACTTCGAGATTATGGGTGCTGGGGCGCTTGAAGAATCCTTTCTGGGAACCTACTACAAATGCAAACTCGTCGTTTCTGTGCGGCTGAACCTCGCCAATCTGTCCAATGAGGTCAACTACGGCACTCCAACTTAGATTGCGCGGCAGTTTGCCGCCGACGAGACTATCAAGAAGGTCTTCATGGTCGTGACGAATATGAGGATTCATCCTAAGAGAATTTCACCTGCCAGGGAGACATACTGTTCCAGTTTGCTCACCGCATCCATCCCTTCAACACGGAATGCTCCAAACGAACTTCTCAGGCTGGTTTACCCAAGTTTTTGGTTCGTGGCCGCAGAGAAGATTGTGAGCGTCCATCTCGCTCACACCGCGCAGAGCAATCCGGCACAGTTCCAGGACTTCGACCCTGCAATGATTTAGCCACGATCCTGTGTAGGATCACGAAGATCAATTGTTAACCCAACCAGAAGAAAAGGTGTCCGAGTGAAAACAGCAGAAACGATCAAGAACAACGTGGAGCAGGAATTGCGCTGGGAACCAAGCGTTTGTGCAACCAAGATTGGCGTCTCGGTCAACAACGGTGTTGTTGAGCTTGATGGGCACGTCGGTAGTTTGTATGAGAAGTGGGCAGCGGAGCGGGCGGCGCTCCGAGTTGTTGATGTCACCTCGGTCGCAAGTGAGATTATCGTCGATCTGCCTTTCGAGAGCGAGCGCACAGATGAAGAGATTGCATCTGCGGCTGCGAATCACTTGAACTGGAACTCCCAAGTACCTGACACCATCAAGGTCAGCGTTTCAAACGGCTGGATCACGCTTCAAGGAACTGCGGAGTGGCAATTCCAAAAGGAAGAAGCTGCAAGAGCTGTTCGGTCCCTGCGCGGTGTGAAAGCGGTGTCGAACGAGGTCACTCTCAAGCCGACCGTGAATACCATCGACATCAAGATCAAAATCGAGGACGCGCTCAAGCGCGATTCCCAGATTGAATCGAAGGATATTACAGTCGAAACTTCCGGCACCCTGGTGACCTTGCGAGGACGCGTGCATTCATGGAGAGAACACGACGATGCCGAGCACGCCGCTTTCTCCGCACCCGGGGTGGGCAGCGTTTCAAATCTACTTACCGTTTCCTCTTGAGCGCGGGCGCCGTCAAATTCGAGGCATCGGAGTGACACCTGTTTTGGTGCTGCTCCGACCGTGAATGAAAATCGGCGAGGTGGGCTAGCCCGATTCCTTCTCTAACTTGAATCGTAGATGTTGAGGGAAAAATTGAGCCACAGGCCTGCGCGAAAGCGCAGGCCTGTGGCTTAATCTTCTCCGGGGTATGCATTTAATCCGGACCTACTCCAGAACCTTGTTGATATGCATTCAAACGACCACGAGTTCCTCGACCCAGTAGCCTTCACGATTGTAGTGGCCATAGAGGACTGTTTCGTAATCCCGTGTCAGCAGAGACTCGTCGGTATATTCCGGCGCCGCCTTGATGGCTTCGCGAGACAGGTCGATTGCAACCTCCCTCTCTTCCCAACTCACGTTCTCAATCCACTTGGGTGAAAGCAGGACTTTCTTGCCTGGCCACCAATTCTTCGTTGCCACCACAAGGTAACGAATTGCCCAGGTCTCGTCGTCGATGATGAAGTCAACGACATGGCCTACCTCGCCATCAGGTGCGAGAAGATGGTAGCCCGTAACTTCGTGGGCGCTGCGAAGATGGCGATCCCCGCCTACAGGTTCGGAGGCCATCGAGCCCCACGTTGTGCGATCTCGCGAGAGGCCCGAGTAGCCTCCCCACATGTATGGGCCACTCCAATAAGGCGGATAGCCATAATACCCGTTGTACAATTTCTCGAATTGACGGGACACTGGCTCGTCCGTCTTGATGGACGGACTCTCTTCGATCTGCTTTTTGTTTAACAGAACGAACACCGTCTCTTCAGCAGAATTGACGCCGTCCAGTGAGTACGGTGAGATCAGGACCTTGTTGCCCGTAAGCCATGTTCCGGTATTTGCTACAAGGTAGCGAACTGCCCAATACCGATCGTCGAAGTAGAACTCGCTGGCCGACCCTATGTCTCCATCGAGACTCTTGAGTGAATAACCTTTCAGAGCGTTTGCCTTGATTAACATCGCATCTCCTTTGCACTTACTCTTCTGTCGACCCGTTAACGGCGGGCTGCAGATACCGCGCGGCGCAAGAGCAGGCTTCGCAGAATCTCCTTTTGCCTACTCCAGTCGCAGCGCAGTCTGGCCGTGTATTAGACGAGCACAGCCTGGCCATAAACCGCGTAATGGCTATGTTCCGTACCGGCAATAACGTCTTTGGCCCTCTCCACCTGCTCAGGTGTTCCATGGACGACAAGCACGTACTTGTCGGTCTTCAAGGCGACATCGTACTTCAGGACGCTGTCCTTCGGGATGCCAATACTAACCAGCCCCGCCCCAATCGCGCTTACGCCCCCAAGAACAACTGCGCCTTCAAGGCCAGCAACAATCCAGGCTACGATTGGGCCGGCGGCAAGAATCGGTCCGAGTCCGGGTATGAAGAAGAGACCCGAACCAAACAGTAACCCCCAGAACCCGCCCCAGAACGCTCCTACTCCGCCCCAATACTTCATGCGATCGCCGGCAGTGTAGTAGCCAACGACGTGTTCATCTGTGTGCGTACCTCGCCCTACAATCGACAGACATTTCATGTCCACGCCGGCCTTTTGTAGTTCCTTGACTGCATGCTCTGCCTGCTCGTGCGTTTCATAAATTGCCGCTACAGAGTTTTTCGAGTTCATTTCGATCCTCTTTTCCATGGTTGAATTGATTTAGGTTTGTGCGATTGCTCGCCGTGCACTCAGGCAACTACTGCCTTGAGCGCCTCGCTCTTCGACGCGATGCAATCCAGAAGATCGTTCCATGATTTGGCGAACGATTCGACGCCTTCCCTGAGCAACTGGGCAGCGACGGCATCCGTATCAATGCCGGCTTTTGCGAATTCAGTGAAGGTTTTGTCGTTATTCTCGCGCAGAGCTTCGCCAAATTCCGGATGAGCGGCAAGCGCATTCAAGGTTGCCTCAGGCATCGTGTTAATAGTGGATGGCAAAGCGAGAGCCTGAACGTACAGGATGTTCGAGGCGCTGGGATCCTTGGTTCCCGTGCTCGCCCAAAGCAGGCGCTGAGGGCGCGCTCCAGCATTCTGGATGCGTTGCCACCGCGGCGAATCTAACAGCGTGCGATACATCTCATAAGCATCCTTGGCGATGGCGATTCCAAGCTTGTTGCGCAGAATCTCAGGCACCTTCTCTGCTACAGCTACGTCCCAACGGCTGACAAAGAGTGACGCCACAGAACCAACATTAGGATTGAGCCCTGCGCCTATGCGCCGCTCGACCCCGCGCATATAAGCTTCTGCGGCCGCGACATATTGCTTGCCCGAGAACAGCAGGGTTACATTCACAGGGATGCCAGCGAAGATCGCCTCCTCGATAGCTGGAAGACCCGCGCTGGTACCGGGAATCTTGATGAAGAGATTGGGCCGCGCCGCGCGATTGTGGAGAGCCTTGGCGGCGGCGAGAGTTCCAGTCGTGTCATGCGCCAGAAGCGGGGAAACCTCCAGCGAGACCCAGCCATCGACACCGTCGGTTCGGTCGTAGACAGGCCGGAAACTATCGGCGGCCTGCCTCAAGTCTTCGAGAGCCAAGTCAAAAAACAGCACCTCGCCCGACTTGCCTTCATCCAACTTCCGGCGGATGACATCATCGTAATCGCTGCTGTTCTTGATGGCGTGATCGAAGATGGTTGGGTTCGACGTGAGACCAGTGATTGAAAGCTCTTGAATATAGCTCAGCAGCGCGCCGCTGGCGAGCAGACGATGCGTGATGTTATCGAGCCAAAGACTCTGGCCGAATTGGTGCAATTTCTCGGTCGTTCGATTCATTTCAGTCCTCTCGGAAAACACATCACTCCACTACTGGTTGGATTTCAAGGGCACTCACTTTGCCGATTCTGCGCCGGTGGCGAATCGCACCGCTGAAGCGGGCCCTCAAAAACGTCTGAATTAATTCCCATGCCAATGCCGTCCCGATAACGTTTCCACCCAGTGAGAAGACATTCATGTCGTCGTCTTCAACGCCCTGGTGAGCAGAGAACACATCGTGGAAGAGCCCAGCGCGCACGCCGGCAATTTTGTTAGCGCAGATGGATGCCTCCACGCCACTACCGCAGAGTGCAATTCCGCGATCCACTTTGCCCGCGGCAACGGCTCTGGCCAGTGGAATCACGAAATCCGGGTATTCGTCTTCTGGGATTGGATGAAGCGCTTTGCCTTTCGCTGTTGAAATGGGCTGAATACCGGACATGGGCATGAGGGCTTGACTCACAGCTGAGTCAGGTTCAAGCCCGGCTACATCTTGAGGCCTATGTCACCGCATCCCGGGTGCTTGCACTGGCACGGTGTCTCTGGACTCTTGCTTTCGTCTGCGCATATTGGACTGCAATACTTCTTGCCGATGGCGGCTTGGCAGTTGCAGCCAGGACATTCGCACTTTTGCGTGGTGGTCATAAATGCTCCTCTTAACCGAACATGCCCTCGACCTTTTGAGGGCTCTGTTGTTTAGAACATGATCCGCACCCTCATCCCGAGTAGTGCGGTCGTATCGCCTCTTCAGCTTGCGCCAGTGCACTCATCACTTGCTGAGCGGTTTGCGAACGATAGTAACGGAGCATCCTGCTCGGCGAGCTACCGACTCCGCCACGCTGCCCAGCAAGAAGTCATGAATGCTCCTTTGCCCATGCGAGCCGACTGCTATCAGATCGGCACGCCATTCGGCAGCTTGATCGAGAATTGTGTTTGCTATGTCTCCGATCCGGACAGCAGTTTGAGCCGTGAATCCAGATTTATGCAGTTCGGCCGCAATCCGTTCAACGAGTGCACGAGCCGGCAGCTTCTCATCCTCCAACTCTGGAGCATAGCCCTGAGCCATCTCAGGCGGAGGCACAGTGTCAATCGGTTGCAGCACGTGTAAAACCAGAACCTCGGTATTCTCATGCCGGATCCCGGCCACCACGGCTTGAAGCAGATCTTCAGCAAACCCCGAATCGTCAACTGCCATTAGGACTTTCATGACTCCTCTTCCTTTACCCGCAATGGGCAGCACAGCCCTGCGCAAGTGCGCGACATTTGCGAAATCGCCTCTCGAGAGGACGCGCCTTCAGACCAGGGCGAATGTTCTCCCGCAGCGACGCAAGTATCGAACAGGCTGCCCCAGCAATGAAGGTCACAATTGCTCACGCGAGGGGTCCGTTATCTATGTGCGGGGATTCAAGATGCGTCCGGAGGGAGACATCCGAGTCTAAGGGCTGGAAATGCCCAGGCGAGCGCAGCCTTTGGCATCCCTGGAGGAAGCAATTGTCGCTCGACCGAAACTGTGAACCGTTGGGAAGAAAGGGAGAGCAAAACTGACCAGAACTTAATGAGAACACGGTTCATCGTGATGAAGGGAGGGGGGCAACGATGCCGGAACAATTTGAGAATCCAGAAGTGACAAAGCTCGAAGACGAGACGGTCTCGGACTTAACAGCACAGAAGCAAATTGAGCGTGTCGCCGAAAAGGCAGCGGAGAAGGCTGCGCGCACGGAGAAGAACTACGACCAGGATCACCCGGTCATTTCAAAATAGAGAGACATCTGGACATTCAATATCCAGTGTTCCCACTCGTCCTGACAACAGTCTCCGGCCCAAACGCCAGATGCCGTCCCTCTGATCGAGCATTGGGCCATCGATGCTCGGCGGGATTCTCCGCCCGATACACTTCTAACCGATTAAAGGCTTCCTCACCAGAGTTGGACGACCAGAATTGAGGCCACCGTGGCAGTCGGATTTCAGAATGAAGCGGATTCTCCAAATCTGGGATCGATCGTCTCGGTGCGCGGCGGCGTTGTCGATGTGCGGTTTGATCACCGCCTGCCTCCAATCTTCTCCGTTCTCCATGCCGGCGCAAAAGGAAAGATCATTGTCGAGGTGATGGCACAGCTTGACGCTACCCGGGTTCGGGGCATCGCGCTGACGCCGACGGAAGGTCTTGCCAGAGGAATGCAGGTTGAAGATTCAGGCAACCCGCTCAAGGTGCCGGTCGGCAAGGAAATTTTGTCGCGAATGTTCGACGTATTCGGCTCCGCGATCGACCGCAAACCTCCGCCGCTGAATGTTCAATGGCGGACGATCCATCGGACTCCTCCGCCGCTGTCGGAACGTTCGACAAAATCTGAGATCTTTGAGACGGGCATCAAGGCGATTGACGTGCTTGTGCCAATGGAGCGTGGGGGCAAGGCTGGGTTGTTCGGTGGCGCGGGTGTGGGCAAGACGGTACTTCTCACCGAGATGATCCACAACATGATCGGCCATCAGCAGGGCATGAGCATTTTTTGTGGGATCGGCGAGCGTTGCCGGGAAGGCGAAGAACTCTATCGCGGAATGAAAGATGCCGGCGTCCTGAACAACATGGTGATGGTCTACGGCCAGATGAACGAACCGCCGGGCAGCCGGTTTCGCGTAGGCGCCGCGGCCCTGACAATGGCTGAGTATTTCCGCGACGATGAGCATCGCGACGTTCTTCTATTGATCGACAATATTTTCCGCTTTATTCAAGCCGGCATGGAAGTCGCCGGCCTTCTTGGCGAAATGCCTTCAAGACTCGGCTACCAATCAACCATGGGTACCGATCTATCGGGCCTAGAAGAGCGCATCGCCAATACGCATGCCGGAGCCATCACTTCGATCCAGGCTGTCTACGTGCCGGCAGACGATCTGACCGACCCTGCCGCGGTACATGTCTTCTCTCACCTTTCCGCATCCATTGTCCTGTCGCGCAAACGGGCAAGCGAAGGACTCTATCCCGCGATCGATTTACTCCAGTCCAGTTCGAAGATGGCGACGCCAGGCATTGTTGGCGACCGGCATTACAACCTTGCCCAGGAAATCCGCCGCACTCTGGCGCAGTACGAATCCCTCAAGGACATTGTGGCCATGCTTGGCATGGAGCAGCTTTCCCTGGAAGATCGGAACGCCGTTGCACGGGCTCGGCGGCTGGAACGCTTCCTAACGCAACCGTTCTTCACTACCGAGCAATTCAGCGGGATGAAGGGCAAGCTTGTGAGCCTGAAAGACTCGCTGGATGGCTGCGAACGCATTCTCCGCGACGAGTTCAAAGACTACCCGGAGAGCGCACTCTATATGATCGGCGCGATTGGGGAGGCCAAGAAGCCGGAGGCAAATCAGCCGGAGCCGAAGAAGCCTGAACCGAAGCAGCCCGAGGCAAATCAACCAGAGGCGAAGAAACCTGAAGAGAAGCAGCCCGACGCCAATCAGCCAGCGGAGAAAAAGCCTGACGCGAAGCAGCCCGACGCCAAGCGGCCAGAGACAGAGAAGCCGGACGAGAAAAAGCCTGAAGACCAGAAGACCGATCCACAACCAAAGGTCGCGACTGCGAGTACTCATGAATCTTAGAATCCTGCTCCCTTTTGGGGTATTTGCCGAAGAAGCCGACGTCTTGCGCGTCGTTGCAGACACGACCGATGGATCCTGCGGTCTGCTCCCTCACCGGCTCGACTGCGTTGCCGCCCTTGTTCCAGGGATTCTCACTTACGAAGCAAAAGATAGGGGCCCAGTCTATGTCGGAATTGATCAGGGTGTGCTGGTGAAGGCGGGCGCGCAGGTGACTGTATCCGTGCGTCGCGCCATTGGCGGATCGGATTTAGGACAGCTCAAAGACGCAGTCGAGCGCGACTTCCTGAAACTGGACGAACAGGAGCGCAACGTTCGCACCGCGGTCGCGAAGATGGAAGGTAGTTTGATGGGGCGTCTGGCGGAGTTTGAAAATGACCGATGAAAGAGCGAATCAACCCCCTGCTGCAGACAGTGACTTTGTCCGGCAAGTTACCGCAAAGGCTGCTCGCAAGCTTCGCGTGCAGAAGAATGGTTCACAGACTGTCTGGTTCGGTCTTGGCATGTCAGGACTGATCGGTTGGTCGGTTGCAGTGCCAACCGTTGTTGGCGCAATGATCGGCCTGTGGTGGGACAACCATCATCCAGGAGCGCATTCATGGACACTCATCTTGCTGGCCATTGGGCTGTGCGTGGGTTGCGCAAATGCCTGGCATTGGGTGGAACAGGAGAACAAGGCCATGCAAGACGGAGAGGAGGTCAAGCATGAATGAGGCACTGATTCTGGCTGGCGATCTGTTCGCTGGCATTCTGCTTGGTGCATTCTTCTTCGGCGGACTTTGGTGGACCATTCAGATGCGTTCCCCATCGGAATGGTCTGGTCTCTTGTTCGCCGGGAGTCTACTACTCCGAATGGCTGTTGCCGTGACTGGGTTCTATCTCGTGTCTCATGGCGACTGGCGGAAGCTGGTGGCTTGTCTGGCTGGCTTCTTGCTCGCACGCATCGCCGTTACGCGGCTTATACGTCTACCGTCCGCCAAAACGACCCGTATCCTCCAGGAAGGCGGACAATGATCGTCCCCACGGTGCAGCTCACGTCCGACCAGCAGATCTTCTGGCAATACGGCTTTGTCAAACTCAACGAAACCATCGTGACGACCTGGGCCATGATGATCGCCATGACATTGGGATCATTTCTGATTACCCGAAAGCTTGCCACAGAGCGGACCATTTCACGCCGGCAAAGCGCGCTTGAAATTATCGTGACCGGCATTGAGGGGCAAATCAAAGAGGTTGGCCTGAGGGAACCAAAAAAGTATCTCGCTTTCCTCGGGACGCTCTTCCTTTTTATTGGGACGTGCAGCGTATGCATCGTTTTTCCTGGATTCAAACCGCCGACAGGTTCACTTTCAACCACAGCAGCCCTCGCGCTGTGCGTCTTCATCGCGGTTCCTCTGTTCGGAATCCGTGAACAAGGGATTGCCGGCTATCTCAAAACCTACATCAAGCCGACCGTAATCATGCTGCCGTTCAATATCATCAGTGAGCTCTCGCGCACATTGGCCTTGGCCATTCGTCTCTTCGGCAACATGATGAGCGGCGTCATGATCGTCGGCATTCTCCTAACCATCACGCCCTTCATCTTCCCCATCGTCATGACGCTTCTCGGTCTGCTGACCGGTTCGGTACAGGCCTATATCTTCAGTATTCTTGCTGCGGTCTATATTGCCGCCGCCACACAAATAACCAAACCCAAGCCTGCAACTGAGGCTCAGCCGGAGCCCAGTCATGCGTAATGGCTCCCAGAACAGGAAGGATTTCCAATGGATAGCGCCACCATTGTCGCAGTAGTATCCATCGCCACCGCAGGCATCACCACAGGTTTCGGCTGCATGGGGCCGGCACTCGGAGAAGGCCGTTCCGTCGCCTCTGCGATGACCTCTCTGGCGCAGCAACCGGACGCCGCGCCCACCATTACGCGCACACTGTTTGTGGGCCTGGCAATGATCGAGTCCACGGCGATTTATACCTTTGTCGTCTCTATGATTCTTATCTTCGCTAATCCTTTCTGGAATCATTTTCTATCGCAAGCTGGAGGGAAGTGAGCCATGCTTATCGACTGGTTCACTGTCGGGGCTCAGATTGTCAATTTCCTCATCCTGGTGTGGTTGTTGAAGCATTTTCTCTACAAGCCCATCCTCGATGCCATCGACGCACGGGAGAAGCGAATCGCCGCTGAACTTGCGGACGCAGATGCCAAGAAGGCCGAGGCTGAAAAGGAGCGCACCGATTTTGAGGATAAAAACAAAGCATTCGATCAACAGCGGACCGCCCTACTCGGCAAAGCTACGGACGAAGCGAAAGCCGAACGCGAGCGCCTCATCGATCAAGCCAAGAAGGATGCGGAAAGCTTGCGGGTAACCCAAGCGGATGCGCTGCGTGGAGATCAAGTTCGGCTGGGTAGTGAAATCACTCTGCTGGCCGAAAAAGAGGTCTTTGCAATCGCGCGAAAGGCACTCACAGACCTCGCTACAGTCAGCCTTGAAGAACGGGTTGGGGAGGTATTCACACGCCGTCTGCGGGAATTAGATCCGAAGGCAAAACAATTGCTAGGTGACGCTCTCAAGAATTCATCACAACCGGCTCTAGTGCGCAGTGCATTCGAACTGCCCCCCGACCAGAGGGCTGCAATTCAAAACGCCCTCAACGAAACATTCTCAGCAGTGGTCCGGATCAAATTCGAAGATTCGCAGGACGCAATCTGCGGCATCGAATTAACCGCAAATGGCCAGAAAGTTGCGTGGAGCATCTCGAGCTATCTCGGTGAGTTAAGCAAGAAAGTCAGTGACCTCGTAGACGCACAATCCCCCGCGGCCGGCGAAGACACAAACAAGCCAGAGACGGCGGCCACACCGAAGCCGGACACTTCGAAAGTGCCCGAGCCCAAACCTGCTGCTCTCGTTGGGGCCAAATGACCGCATCGGCCGGAATCCTGCAACCCGCAATCGAGAGCGCCTTCGCGAGCCTACATCAGGGTCGCGAGGACTTCACGGCGAAGCTGACTCCTCATGAAGTGGGCATCGTCACAAAAGTCTCTACCGGAATCGCGACATTTTCCGGACTTCCTAGTGTTGGTTACGAAGAGATTGTAATGTTCCCTGGCGGTCTGCTTGGCATCGCATTCAACCTGGATGAAGAAGAGGTCGGTGTCATCCTGCTCGGGGACTACCAGAACCTGCACGCAGGCGACGAGGTCGAGCGTACCGGCCGCGTGATGGACGTTCCAGTGGGCGAAGGTCTGCTGGGACGCGTGATCGACCCATTGGGCAATCCGCTGGATGGCAAGGGCTCGGTAGCTGCGGAGAAACGCCTCCCGGTCGAACGTCCTGCTGCGCCCATCATGGATCGCGCGGCGGTCGGCGTGCCTTTGCAGACCGGCTTGAAAGCAGTCGATGCACTCGTCCCCATCGGCCGCGGCCAGCGCGAATTGATTCTCGGCGATCGTCAGACCGGGAAGACCGCCATCGCAGTCGACACCATCCTCAACCAACGCGGGCAGAATGTGGTCTGCGTCTACTGTGCGATTGGCCAACGCGCGGCCGCTGTGGCTAAAGTCGTGGCTAACCTCGACAAGCAGGGCGCGATGAAATACACAGTTGTGGTTGTCGTAGAAGACAATAACGCGCCCGGCCTCGTTTACATCACGCCTTATGCGGCAACCAGCATTGCAGAATACTTCATGGAAAAGGGACGCGATGTCCTGATCGTCTACGACGATCTCACCCATCATGCCCGCGCCTATCGCGAACTATCACTTCTGCTCCGCCGTCCTCCCGGCCGTGAAGCCTTCCCGGGCGATATCTTCTATATTCATTCGCGAATGCTGGAACGCTCGACCCATCTCAGCAAGGAACGCGGAGGCGGCTCTCTCACTGCGCTGCCCATCATCGAAACCGAAGCGCAGGACATATCCGCATACATCCCGACGAATCTTATCTCCATCACCGACGGGCAGGTCTACCTTTCGCCCACTTTGTTTCAACTTGGAATCCTGCCGGCAGTCGACGTTGGCAAGTCGGTTTCGCGCGTGGGCGGAGCGGCACAGCGGGCTGCATATCGCGCAGTCGCGGGTAGCCTCAAGCTTGCTTACTCACAGTTCGAAGAACTGGAAGCC
>Ga0224554_1000531_pt1 | contig 30793 bp, 31 predicted proteins | sample 714S22024metaG_FD_180666 | JGI IMG/M metagenome (GOLD analysis project Ga0224554, IMG submission 180666) | Peat soil microbial communities from Stordalen Mire, Sweden - 717 S2 20-24 | ecosystem: Environmental > Terrestrial > Soil > Wetlands > Peat | place: Sweden: Norrbotten County, Stordalen...
CAGCGAGGATTCGTTGTAGCGCGGGGGCGGCTGCGTAAAGTGATCCTCGGGCAACAGCTCGTCGCGCTCCAGCGTCTTCACCCCGTCGAGGCTCGGCAGCCGGTTGGCGCTCTCATCGTCGTCGTCCTTCTTGTCCTCTGAAACTTCGTAGACTTTCAGGAAGCCGTCGAATCGCATCACCGAACCGCTCACGCGGAAGTCGTATGTTTTTCTGGTTTTGGTTGAGATCGCTGCGATGTTTGCTGTTGTCACATCGTAGACAGCGGGAACCATCTGCGACGCCACAAAGCGCCGCCAGATGAGCGTGTAGAGCTTCAGTTGCTCGTCGCTCAGGTAGCGCGCAATCGACTCCGGCGTGCGCGACGCGTCCGTTGGCCGGATCGCTTCGTGCGCGTCCTGCGCGTCCTTCTTGCCTTTGTACGCGTTTGGAGTCTCAGGCAGATAATTCTTGCCAAGCTCCTTCCCGATCCACTCGCGCGCGCCTGTTACTGCTTCGGGCGCCACGCGCGGCGAATCGGTACGCATATAAGTGATGAGGCCCGTCGTGCCCTCCGTGCCGATGTCGACGCCTTCATACAGCCGCTGCGCTACGCCCATGGTGCGGCGCACGTTGAAGCCCAGCTTGTTGGCGGCATCGCGCTGCAGTTGGCTGGTGATGAATGGCGCCAGCGGCCGGCGCTGCTGTTCGCGCGCCTGCACGCCGGTGATCGACCACTCCGCCTTCTCCAGCGCGGCCACCACTTCGTCCATTTGCTTCTTATCGGGCAGCGCGCTCGCGATGAACTGCTCTTTGCCGTCCTTGTCCGTGCCGTTCGCCACGCGCGCCGGCTCGCCGCCGATGCCGATGAACTTCGCTTTGAATTTTTGATCAGCTTGTTTTTCAGGATGGAGCAGAGCCTCCAGAGTCCAGTACTCGACCGGCTGGAACGCCCGAATCTCGCGCTCGCGTTCCACAATCAGCCGCAGCGCAACCGTCTGTACGCGACCCGCCGAAAGTCCGCGCCGCACCTTGTCCCAAAGCAGAGGAGAAATCTGGTAGCCCACCAGGCGATCGAGCACGCGCCGCGTCTGCTGCGCGGCCACTAGATTCTGGTCGATATCGCGTGCATGCTTGAACGCTTCCTGCACAGCCTTCTTCGTAATTTCGTTGAAGGTGACGCGGTGAATCTTCTTTCTTTCTTTGGCGTTGGTTCCCAGCTGAATGGCGAGATGATACGCAATCGCCTCACCCTCGCGGTCCGGGTCGGGCGCAAGATAAATCTCGTCGGCCTTGGCGCCCGCCTTCTTCAATTGCTCAACCACCTTCTCCTTGCCGGGAGACACGATCAGCTCCGGCTCGAAGGTGCGTTTCTCCAGCTCCACGCCAAGTTCATTCTTGGGCAGGTCCATGATGTGGCCGACCGAGGCCCGCACATCGAATCCCTTGCCCAGATATTTTTCGATCGTCTTCGCCTTGGCCGGCGATTCCACGATCACCAATGATTTCGTTGTTGCCATCCCTTAACCCGCTCCCTGACCCAGTTCCCTCTCTACCCTGCTCGCCTGTACGTTCCCATGTTTGACTCTCAGCCAGGCATTCCGTTCCAGCGGCCCGTTCCCGAGCCTTGTCTCCGAGCCTTGTTCCACGCTTTGTTCCCGCGCCTTGTTCCGCGTCTCGCTCGCGCCAGCCGGCTCGCCGTTCATTGCGTTCCGGTGCCGGCTCCGGCAAAAAATTGGCCGTAAGGCTTGCACCGTAGCACGGAATACCCCCTCATTTCCACCTGCCTTGCGAGTTTTTCTTGCCTGTCCGTCCCAATTCCAGGTGCAGAAGCCCGCGTCCGCGGCCCGCAAACCGCCTCAAATCCATCCTTTTGCATCCATATACTGAGGCGCATCCGGAAAGTAACTGCCACATTTCGGCAGTCGGCCCGAGAGCCTCCAACCTTCGTGCCTCGGTCCCTTGGTCCCTGCTTCTTACATCGTCCGCACGTAATTCTTCCCCGGCAGTTGCCGCACACGGCCTGCCATCTCCAGCTCAAAAAGTGCGGTAAATACCTCAGAGGAAGTGAGTTGCGTCTCTAGCAAATCGAGGATCTCATCGATTTGCAGGCTCTCGTCGGCGCGCAGGACCTCCAGCACCATAGCCTCCTGGGGCCGCAGCACTGGATCAGCCAGTAGAGATGCTCCAGCTTCCGGTTTGGATGCAGCCGGGGCCTCCGCCTCCAGCTCCAGCCGCACCTGCGAGGGCAAATCCTCCCAGATGTCCTCCCAGGTCGCCACCAGCTTAGCTCCCTGTTTTATCAATGTGTTAGGGGTCCAGGAGCCTTTGTTTGTCACATTGCCCGGAACGGCAAACAAGTCCCGGTTCTGCTCGGCCGCGCACCGGGCCGTCACGCGCGTTCCGGAGTTTTCCCCCGCCTCCACCACCAGAACCGCCACGCTCAACCCGCTCAAAATGCGATTCCGGCGCGGAAAGTTCTGCGGCGCCGGAAAGGTCCCCATCGGCAATTCGCTCACAATGGCCCCGCCCGTCGCGAGAATCTCCTCGGCCAGCTTCTTGTTCTCCTTGGGATACACTACGTCAATTCCCGTGCCCCACACGGCGACCGTCGGCATGCGCGCAGCCAGCGCACCTTTATGTGCGCAACTGTCGATCCCCCGCGCCATGCCGCTCACAATCAGCAACCGCCTCGCCGCCAGATCTCGCGACAGCAACTCCGCGATCCCCGTTCCATACGGCGTCGGATGCCGCGTTCCCACCACGGCAATCGCAGGCCGGCTCAACTGCTTTGCGTCACCGCGCACCCACAGCACCGGCGGCGGATCGTAGATCTCGCGCAGACGCTCGGGATACTCCGGGCTCGCGTAATCGACAATCGTTGCGCCCTGCGCCGTCACACGCGCCCACTCTTCTTCCGCCGCGCGCCGTCCCTTGCTGTCGAACAGAAACTGCGCCGCCTCGGCAGGAAACCTGAGCCCCTCAAGAGCCGTTAGCGGCATCGTGAAAATCTGGCTCGCCGACTTCAGTCCCTTCACGGCGTCAAGAATCCGCTTCGGCCCTAATCCCGGCGCCAGCGTCAACGCCAGCCACGCCAGCCGATCCTCGTCGAGTTGCCCCCCGAGCGCCGGCTCTTTCGCCGCCCGAGCCGCTTCTGGACTGCTGGCCCGCGCCGTCATCGCAGCCGCCCCGCCGTCTGAACTCACACCGTTGTCTGAACCCGCGCCCTTGTCTGAACCAGTCCCTTTGTCCGAAATCGATACAGTGTCCAAAATTCGCACACTCCGGCTGTCGCCATTTGAAACAGAAACGCAGATCAAGGGAATGTCCGCCCACGTTACCCCTGCGGGGGACGGAAGTCAAGGCAATGGGTCACTGAGTCGTTCCCGCAACCATTCCTGCATGGTCGCCGACACTCGCTCCATCGACGCCAGCCGAAACGTAATCTTCTCCGCCTCGATGATGTGATCGTGCCCTGCCAGCTCGACCGTAGCGTCCACGTGCTCCAGCACAAGATCGTACGAAGGCTTCAGCCCGGACCATGGACTCGATGCGGCGCAAAGACAAACGTCGGGTCGCAGGTGGCGCAGCACGCTGTTCGATTCGAAGATCACGCCGGCCTCTGTCGCAACGTCATTGACCGTGCCGGCCTCAATCTCGCCAGTATCGACCACTCCGGCCGGCGGCAAACACTCCCGCAGAACTTGCTGCACAATCGGTCCCAGCGTATCGTCGCCTGCCGTCACCAGCAACGCGCGACGCGCTCCGGCAGCCAGATAGCGTGCCGTGTCGCTCGACTCGCCCGCTGCGGTTTCCTCCCAGATCGGAGCCGACTTGCCATGCTCATGCTTTGTCACTTTGATTGCCGTCCAGGAGATCTCCGGTAGCGCGCGCATCAGTCCGCACACCAGCGCGGTTTTTCCCGCGCCGCGCCCGCCCCCGCCCACGACAATAATCGCCATTGCACAAGCGCCTAGCTTTTTGTTCCCTTGTTCCCTTGGTCCCTGGGTCCCTGTCTTTTCGCCAGCCGCGCCAGCGTCGCCTGCTCGCGCAGCACCTGCTGCAGCGGCCGCGCCGGTGTGCCCCAATGCACGGTCCCCGGCTTCAGGCCGTCATTGGTCACCGTCTTGCCGCTGAATACTCCCGCTTGCCCGCCAAGAATCACCCCCGGCCCCACATGCACATGGTCGCCGATTCCCACCTGCCCAGCGAGCACCGCGCCCTTGCCAATCGTGCTCGAGCCGGAAATGCCTGTGAGCGCAACCAGAATCGCGTCCTCGCCGATGTCGCAGTTGTGGCCCACGTGGACCAAATTGTCAAACTTGGCCCCGCGCCGCACGCGCGTTTCGCCCAGCGCGCCGCGGTCAATCGTCGAGTTCGCGCCGATCTCCACATCGTCTTCGATCACCAGCGTTCCCTGCTGCGGAAACTGCGTGTATGCGCCGGTCGCGGAGTCGCGCACGTAGCCAAACCCGTCCGCGCCCAACACCACGCCGGCATGAATCATCACGCGATCCCCGATCGTTGTTCCCGGATAAACTACCACGCGTGGATAGATGCGGCAATGTTCGCCGATGCGCACGCCCTCGCCGATCACTGCTCCTGCCTCGATGCGGGTTTCGTCGCCAACCACCACGTCCTTACCGATCACGGCATGCGCGCCCACGGTCACTCCGGTCGCCAGCATCGCCCCTTCGCCAATCACCGCCGTCTCGTGAATCCATCCGCACTCAATCCGGGGGCGCAGCATCTTCGCTGCTCGCGCAAACCACAATTTCGGCTGGTCCGACTCAACCACCGCAATCGACGGATTCGACGCGTAGGCCGCCACCAGCCCCGCCTTCAGAACCACCGCCGCCGCGGAACTCTTCAGCGCCGCAGCCGCCGTCGCCGCATCCTCGGCAAACAGCAGCTCCGTCGTCGTCACGCGCTCGCAGCCGTTGACCCCGGTGATCTCCGCCTCTGGCCGCCCCTGCGCTAACTCCCCGCCGAGTTGTTCAATCAAATCGCCAATCGTCATTGCACGACACTCACGCACAATCCACTGTTCTCTGTTCTCTGTTCTCTGTTCTCTTGTTCTCTGTTCACAGTTCTCTGTTCTCTGCCTTCAGTACAGCCCCTTCTCCCCCGCCGGCCGAGTCTTCCATCTCCGGTGAATCCACAGCCACTGGTCAGGATAGCGCCGAATCCACCGTTCCAGCTCAGCCGTCGAGCGCCGCGTGCCTTCCAGAATATCCGCGCCGCGGTCTGCCGTGTGAGGAATCTCGATCTCCGGCCCGAAGTGCAACACGTACTTCCCTTCGCCATGCTCCCACAGCATGAATCCCGGCAACACCGCTGCACCCGTATTGCGCGCCACGTGCGCAAGGCCCGTCCCGGTGCAAGCATCTACCCCGAAAAACTTCACAAACTCGCCCCGCGGCGGCGTCATATTCGTGTCGATCAACATTCCAACTGCCCCGCCTGCGTGAATCGCCGTCAGCAGCCCGCGACCAAAGTCGTCCTTCGACAGCACGAAGTTACCGTGCATGCACCGGATCGCATTCACATACTCGTCGAGCCGCCGGTTATCCAGCCTGCGGATCAGCATGCCCATCGGATGGCCCATCAGCGAGTGATAGAAGCTCGACAGCTCCCACGCGCCCAGGTGCCCCGTCAGAACAAGCACGCCCTTCCCTCGGGCCTGCGCCGCCACAAAATGTTCTAGCCCTTCTGTCCGGATCCAGTCGCGCGTATTCTCGGGCGTATACCGCGTCATGCGGCAGAACTCCACAAGCTGCCAGCCCAGGTGAACGTAAACCCGCCGCAGAATTTTTCTCCTGGTTTTGGAAGGGAGTTCCGGGAAGGCCAACAGAAGATTGCGCATCCCCACACGTCGCAGCCGCCCAAAGCACCAATAAACCCCAAACGCAATGCAGCCGGAGAAGAAGCGCGCAACGCCACGCGGCATGCGGCCCAGGCAGCTCGCAACGGCTACAACCAACCCATACTCGAGGTTCTCCCACATGAGTAAGGATCAGTGTAGACGCTCAACGCGGCGCTGACGGCAGCCTCCGGCCTTCAGGCCCGGTCGCTGACCTGCCGACTCGCTGACTTGCTCCCTATTGCGCCCTGGCTCGGACGAAGTTCTGCGCCACGTCGCGGACGAACTCTACCGCGCCCGGCGGCACCGCAACATCGCCACGTAGAATCGCATCAAAGTGATGCGGCGCTCCGTAGTAAAGCGTCGTGTCATCCTGATTCTGGCTCACGCTGGTGCCGTCCAGGTCAATGCCGGCAAAGATGCCCTTGGTGCGCGAATAGCTCAATAGCTCCGCGCTCATCTTCCAATCGGTCGATGCGGTTCCGGAGCGCCCCACCGGGCCGGCCGCGGCCGAAGCATCGCCGCCGATCTTGAACTTGTCTTTGAGCAGATCCTGCATGCCGCGGTCATTCACCGCAATCAGAATCAAATCCGTCGCCTGGCCGCCCCACTGGAATCCGATCGACCCACCGGCCATCCGGATAAATACGGGCGCGCTCCATCCGTGTCCCGTGCGGCACGTAACCACGCCCTGACCGTACTGAGCGCCGACGAAAAAGGCGCCCTTCACCATGCTGGGGACCACAGCCACGCAAGTCGCCGATCTCATGATGTTGCTGGGAACCGTTCGGTCACCGGCGTTCATGATCTGGTCGAGAACCACCTTGGCGGCGTCGATGCGAGCCTGCAAATCCTCCTTGGAGGAGGCGGCGAAGGCCGTAGAGGGGAGAAGCAAGCTGAGGAGAATTGAAACAATGGCCTTTTTCATCGTCCTATCCTTTCCATTCCGCTCTTGGCGCTGCGGATGTCAGAACTCTGTGTCGGGAGAATTCGATCCTCTGCCAGTGTCGTTGAGCGGGAGGCTTCAAGGGAATGGTCGGCTGTCTGGCAGCGCCGAATCCTCCTCGACTAGTTTACAGCCCAGCCTACCGCATTCATGGGCACAGGGGTTCCACAGTTGCTATACCCGCCCCGGCGGCGTCATGGAATGTCAATCAACCCGTAATTGCCGAGTGGCCGGTGATACGCCGGGAAAAGTAGCCGTCTCAATGAGTGACTCGGCGATATCACGCCAGCTTCACTCGTCTTTCTCTACGATTCGTCCTATAATCGCCAACACCGCACCGGGCCCCCAGAATCCTGACAACGATCCGAATGAGGAAGCCACCATGAAGAACGCGCATGCACAAACAGCCCTCACCTTGGTCAATCTCGGAATATTGATTTTCTTCTTGACCCATCAGGCCGCGCCGGTGCAGGCGAGCGGCCCCGAGCAGGTTGTTCGCGCCCGAGCGCTGGAGATCGTGGATGCCCAGGGAAGACTGCGGGCATCCCTCTCGGTCATTCCCGAAGGACCGTCGCGTCGGGCGGACGGCACCCCGATAGACCCAAACGGAAAGGTCTACCCCGAAGCCGTAGTATTCCGTCTGATCCGCCCCGACGGCCGCCCTTCGGTGAAGATCGCCACCACCGAGCAGGGTTCTGGCATTGATCTCAGCGGAGGCATCGATCCCACCTACTTGGTGTTAAGCGCCGACGGCGGCGATACATCACTGACCCTAACCAACAAGGACGGACGCCACCAGGTCATCAAACCATAGACCGTAATCGCACAATGACGGTCAGTCACTCATTGAGGCCAGTTTTTGAGTCCTGAGGTATGCCGCACCGCGGCACTGTTGCCAGCGGTCTGCGGTCAATCTCTTAGCAGCTCGCAATGTCTCCGGCATGATAAGGTTGGGAGTCTGAGAAGAATCCCCCCAAGGGTAAGGACGACGTTCCCTATGCATGCGAGACATGGTTCAGAATTTCTGAAGTTCGCCGCACTGGCGGCAGGCATCATCGCCGGCGCTTCTCTGGCCGCTGCGCAACAGCCAGCGCCCGCTCCGCAACAAGCACCGCCCGCTCCGTCCATTCCCCTGCAAACCTACTCAGCGCCCGATGGGAGCGCGACTGTCGGCGTCCCCGCCGGGTGGAAGGTGACCAAGGGCGCCTATGGCGTTATCCAAATGTCCGGTCCGAACGGCGAGGCAATCTCGCTCGGAAACACGTTATTCGTCCGGAACGGTTCATACCAGCCTGGTCAAAAGGCAAGCGGCCTTATCGCGATGACGCTGCCCTACCAGGCCACAATTACGCAAAAGGTCGAGGCAGTCTGGCAGCAGGCGGTCGCCGCCACAGGTGATCCGACTGCGCGCGTCAGCTTGATTTCAGCCACACCCATTCCACTCGGCAGCGTCGCTCAGTGCGGCATCTTCCTCGGGAGTCTGACGGGCGCGAAAGGCGCATCGAATTTCGAGTCGCGATTCTGTTCATTGCCGATGGACACCAACGGGATCTTCAAGCTCTTCTGGCTGAACGCTTCGCTCCCGACATCTGTTGCCGCCCAGGAGCGCGCCACGGCAGAAGCCGTGCTCTCCAGCTACAGGCCGGCCCCAGCTACGCTCCAGGCCCTTCTCAAGCCCGAGACACCACCGCTGCCCCCGGCCGGCGCGGCTGGGCCTGGCGGCGCGCCTATGTCGAGCACGCTATACGCGGAACAAGAGGCTCAGGAGAGTAGCGACTGCATGGACGAAGGCGTGATTCGCGGGGAGCCGGAGTGGCAACTACCCCCTTACTGTCGCTGAGATCGCCTGCGTGCGAGGCTCGCGCTGGACGAGAAGTTCGTTCCCTCGTGCCATCCCAGCCGCCTCTCCGATCTGTTTCTCAGAAGATTCCCAATGCCGGGGTTTCTGCGATCATTCACGCATGTACTGGCTCGACTACCTTTCGCTTTGCCGGCAGAAGCGCCAACAGGACTCCGCCGACCACAAGGAATACGATCACGTCAATAAAGTTCCTGTGGACGCCGTGAGTCCAGGCTTCCACGGTTTGAATAGCCATCACTGTGCCATGGCAGATGTGCAACCAAGCGGCTAGAGCAATCATCGAGCGATACTCAGATGGTCTCCATGCGGCCACGAGTAGAGACACCCCGATCGGAATAAAGAAGCTCATAAACATCGGCTCGACCTCGTTCTTTTGCTCCAAAAGCCAGCTGGAATGCCACAGGTCCATAAAGAGCGGATAAATGACCGCCAGATTCAAAAGCCCCACGATCACCAGGACGATCCGTGTTAGGAGTTCTCTTTTCACAATGACCTCGTGTGAGCGAACTTGCTGCGAGCGCAGGAGCAGCTACGCAGAGGATTCACAAACTAGCACACACGCGAGCAAAAGGCAAAATATGCATCACGCTGCTGATCCATCGCGTGGAGGCGCTCAAACGACAGAAAGCTGTCGTGAACAGGCAAAGCACTCATGAACGCGTTCTGGGCGAGTGGTAGGGCGCTAATCATTCTGAATTGGCGGACTCCACACCGCATCTCCTTGCGTGGCCAAGACTTCGACATTTTGTTCGGGATTCGGGTTGCCGCCGCTCCATAACTTGCATCGAAGCAAGGGTGGCAGCGTAAAGCCTGTTGAAGTTTGTCAGTCCCCGAAAAATGCGTGGAAACCAAGGAGGTTTGGATATGAAAAAGTTTCTTGCGATTCTGTTGATTGCTAGTTGTGGGGTTGTGGCGCGTGCCGCCGACGACCAGGACAGGTTGGATGGCCGCCTGGACGCTGCCCGGAACGTGATCGACTCGATTATGTCTGTGCCTGACAAGGCCGTTCCCGATGGGATCGCGCGCCATGCGAAATGTATTGCCGTGGTGCCTGGCGTGGTGAAGGGGGCGTTCATTGTCGGCGCCGAGTACGGACAGGGCGTAGTTACTTGCCGCACAGATCACGGCTGGAGCGCGCCGGTGTTCATTCGCCTGGCCGGCGGATCGTTCGGCTTCCAGGTTGGCGGACAGGGTACCGATCTGGTGTTGGTGGCAACGAATTACAAGGGCTTCCAGGACTTGCTGCATGACAGGTTCAAGATCGGCGCCGATGCGTCAGCAGCCGCCGGGCCCGTGGGACGCGACGCACAGGCCTCCACCGACATCAGCATGCGAGCTGAAATGCTGACCTGGTCGCGCAGCCGCGGCATCTTTGCAGGCATCGACCTGAATGGAGCAACGGTCAGCCAGAACACCGGGGACACCGATGAGTTCTACGGCGGACCCCATCACTTCGACGCAATTCTCCGCGGCGACGTACCTCCGCCTGCGCAGGCCGAGGGATTTCTGCACGCCGTCAGAGAATATTTCGGCGAAGCCGAAATGCACCACTAAGGCCGAATCGCAGGCAGGCGCGGGCTGCCCACCGGCGAGTCCGCGCCCGCTCTTTTGCATCAAAACAAATTTGCAGTCGGAGCATGGACTTGAATACCAACACTGCCACCCCACCTGCGGGCTTATTCGCAATGCCCGCCGAAGCACTTGCGGATTCTCTCGCATCGAAGGAAGTGGTCCCGCAAGGGACCGCTGCGGGAATGAGGCTGCTTTCGTTTTATATCAGCCATGCGGCCAGGAGGCTGAGCCCCTCAAGGCTGCGCAGCCTGCAGAAGGCTCGCAAATTGCTTGCGGCTCGAATAGACCGCGAGCTGCGGCAGAAGAGCGCAGCCTGACGACCTGACGGCTGTATCGGCCCTCACAGACTGGTACAGGCCGAGTGCGCTAAGGGTGACAGGGATGGAGGAAAAGGGGGGAGGGCTGGATAGTAAACGATCGTAATTTGCTCGAAACCCCGCGTGAGTCAAAAAAAGAGGAGTTCCCTGGCATCATGTTTACATGCCGCCGGGGAACTCCTTTCCCCAGATCTGCGTTGTTTCTAGACACAGATTGCTTGAAACTCAGTAACGATACAAGAGTACTTAAGGGTGATGGCATAAAGTAACCGTTATCGCCACTATTTTGCAGCACTTTCGTGAGTTTCTCCCCCTCTGCGTCTGTCCCTGCCCCTGGGCACAAAGGATCGGCCGAGAGCCGACATCGAGAGCTTAATCCGGTTATCGGCGCCCGATTTCCGCATCAAGCGGCCGACGTATGCCTTCACGGTGCGCTGCTCGATCCCTAGCTCGTTGGCAATCTCGCGCGTCGAGTGTGCCCCCAGGATCAGCTCGAGAACTTCTTGTTCTCTCTTCGTAAGCTGCTGAGTCGCGACGGCTTGCGATACTCCAGGAACGCTCAGCAAACGGTCGATCACGCGGCAGAGAAGCCGTCTGGGAGCCCAAATCGACCCCGAAGTCACCACGTCGATGGCGCTGCGAACCAATTCAGGCCCTGCGGTCGGTCCGAGGAAGCCTCTGGCCCCGGCAATGATCGCACTCAAAACCAGCTCATCGTCGCCGTCCGGACCAATCACGATCGATCGCACGTCCGGCCGCACCCGCAGAATCGTCTCCAGCGCCTCAAAACCCCCTAGCGTGGAATGAATGTCGACAACAATGAACCCAATGTCGACCAGCGCCAGCAGTTCAGAAAGAGGCGCAATCACCGGCACAAGCTGGCAAAGCTCATCCTGCGCGGGCTGGTCAAAAATGCTCGCAAGCCCGGCGACGCGAATCGGTTCATCCGCCGCCACCCCAATACGAATTGTGTCAGGACCACGCTTCGACGATGTCATCCCCACACCAGTCTTGGTCCAGCAGGAGTCATACCAGCCTTATGAGAGGCTGGTTCATCTTGCCTTCAGGAGATCCAGGGAGAAAATACGTCAGCGCAACTTTGGTTACGAATGAGTCTTGAATTGAATGATTATTCCCGCGAGTCGAAATCGAAATACCACCAACATCCGATTCGCTGAGAATTAGGTGTAGGTCGTTGACGCTAAGGTGGCATCCTTGCTTTTTCGATCATGGGGCCCTCGTGCATCGATCCTTCATCCGTCTTTATTCTCATTGCTCATGCCTGGCGCGGATTCGATCGATTCTCACAACTTGGGCAGCACAATTCCCTGCTGCTTTTGATATTTGCCCTTGCGATCCGCGTAGCTCGTCTCACACGGCTGATCGCCGTGGAAAAACAGAATCTGGCACAGTCCTTCGTTCGCGTACACCTTCGCCGGCAGCGGCGTGGTGTTCGAAATCTCAAGCGTGACAAATCCCTCCCACTCCGGCTCGAACGGCGTCACATTCACAATGATTCCGCAACGCGCGTAGGTCGACTTCCCAACGCAAATCGTCAGCACGTCTCTCGGAATCCGAAAATATTCAACCGACCGAGCCAGCGCGAATGAATTTGGCGGAACAATCACTGAATCCGCCTGCACAGAAACAAACGACCGCTCGTCGAACGCCTTGGGATCGATAATGGCGCTGTTTACATTCGTAAAAATCTTGAACTCGTCGGAGACTCTCAGGTCGTAGCCGTACGAAGAAAGTCCATAGGAGATCACGTTGCCGGCCACCTGCTTTTCGCTGAACGGCTCGATCATCCCGTGCTTCAGGGCCTGTTCCCTGATCCATCGATCACTCTGTATCGACATGCGTCTCCCGTTCCGGCAGTTTTAGAGCGGCCACCGGCGGCATTGCTGGTTGGCTCGGACTCGAAACCCCATCTTAAAGCAAAGCCCGCGCCCGCCGACAATTCGCGCTGCCCCCGTTGCTGCATTTCCGATCCCATTCACCCTCGGCCCGTGCCTTCCCGGTCCCCGCCCTTCTCGGTCCCCTTGGTCCCTTATTCCCTGCCGGGGCCCCCGGCGAGCGATTTTTGCTCGCTGGGGTGGCTTGGTCCCCTGCTTTTCTAATCGCAACAAAATCTGTAGTATGGGCGGTGGTTGTGGTAAGCTACGCAGCATTAAGTTCGCGCCAGCGAGGTTACTCCATTGATCAAGCAGGACATCGTTCACAACGTGGTCGAGCGCACGGGCCTGCCGCGCACCAAGGCTGAGGCGGCAGTGGACACGGTCTTCGAGGGCCTCAAGCAGGCTTTGGCGGCCGGCGAGCGCATCGAACTGCGCGGATTTGGCGTCTTCAGCGTCCGCGCTCGCAAAACCGGCATCGGCCGCAACCCCCGCACCGGGACTGAGGTCAACATCGCTCCCGGAAAGGCCGTTCGCTTCAAGCCAGGCAAAGAGCTGCATACACTGGAGCCTGGCGCTTCCGGCAGCTGACAGCATTGTGGGCTCTCGAATCTCGGGCCGCCCTCGCGGATCGCCCCCGGCGAGCTCCTCCGCCATGATTTGTGTGCGCGTACGTTTCGAAGGTTAGAACCATCAGTTCTCGATCACTAATTCCCCGAGTCGACCAACTCCAGGACCCGACTGTAGGGCGTGTCGGCATCTACGCCCCTCAAGAAAGGTTCCGGTTGCTTCCCCTGTCTCGACAATTGCCTCGAGAGTTGTTTCGTGAATATGGTTTGCCGGCGCTGCTTCTCCTTGCCAGCATCGTCACCACCACCGTGAACGGCGCGCAGTTCATGCACAACTTCCTCCGCGGTCTTCCGCCCGTCGCGCGCGAGAGTGATCTTTGGCCCTGGGGCTGGTTCCTCCGCCACCCCGCTCTCTTCTTCACGGGTTTTGCCTACTCGCTCACCCTGCTCGGCATTCTCCTCATCCACGAATTCGGCCACTACGCCGCTTGCCGCGCGCATCGCCTCCGCGCCACTTTGCCCTGGATCATCCCCGCTCCCACGCTCAGTGGAACCTTCGGCGCCGTCATTCGCATTCGCACCCGCATCCCCACACGCGACGCTCTCATGGATGTGGGAATCTACGGCCCGCTCGCCGGCTTCATCGCCTCAGCGCTCGCCGTTGCCGTCGGCCTCATGCTCAGCGTTCCCCGCGCAGCCGGCGCATCGGAGTCCCTCGTTCGCTTCGGCGGCGATCCGCTCACCATTCGCTTGCTGCGCCATTTTCTCGCCCACTGGAACCCCGCCGTCCCCTCCTTCAATCAGGCCTCGCCGCATCCCATTCTCGTTGCCGGCTGGATCGGCCTCTTCATCACCGCGCTCAATCTCATCCCCGGCGGCCAGCTCGACGGCGGCCACATCCTCTACGCGCTCTCCCCGCGCCTGCATCGCCTGCTCACCAACATCCTGCCCTTCCTCCTCTTCCTCGCCGGAGCCGTCTACTGGGTCGGCTGGATCTTCTGGGGCGTCTTTCTCCTCATCCCCGCGCTGCGCCATCCAAAAGTTTCCGAGGTCACCGATCTGTCCCCAACCCGCGCCATCCTCGGCGTCTGCGGCCTCATCCTCTTCGTCCTCACCTTCACGCCCACTCCCTTTTACGACAATTCGCTCCTGCAACTGCTCAACATCGACCCCTTCACTGCACCGCATTAGCCCGCCTGCAACTGCTCCCAAACAAACGGGCCTGGCTTTGCCTTCGCCCCTGCGCAAAACAAACGGCGGGACCGGGAGTTTTCAGCCCCCCGAACCCGCCGCGTCCACACCTATACTCTCAGGCTGGGGAAAAGACCAACCCGGCCCATCCTCCCTCGGATCAGCTCCCCTTTAGAATCCCTCCACCGTGGCCGGGTCAAACTGCAGAGCATGCAATTGGCAAACATCGAGGCCCTGTTGGTACACCTCAGAGGTTCCGTCACTGAAGACCAGCTTGAAATCCTCGTGGCACACGCCGCGCCATGCCGGCGGAAAGACGATTAACGTTCCCATCCCGACAGGCAGAGCTGCACGCCCCAGCACGTCCGCGCCCCACGAAGTCTGTGAATGCGGCGAAACATACAGGTTGTTCAGTTCCTTCCCTGTGTTGTTCAGGAACCAGAAGTTCGCCCGGCTCTGCGGAATCGCCTGCTGCGGAAGCACGCAGACCAGTAGAACCGCAGGCAGAATCGCGGTGATCAGCAGTTTGGTAAAGGTTCGCATATTTTCCTCCTCAAACCGGCCGGAACCCATTCATGGCGTGCTGCTCTTGTCCCTTACCGGGGAAACGGAACTTCACGCTCATCAACGCGGCCCGCAGTTTGTTGAACATTGAGGCAGTTGGTCGACGCCCTCATCGTTGCTGCGTCAACGTTTGCCGGAAAAGAACTGCGGTCTGCCGAAGGGCTGCTTCCAGAGTCCGCAGACCGCGCTCATGACTGCACGGAAGCTGCCACGGATCATAACCGGCGAAATCGATCTTCAGCAAGTGAATAATTCGGCGTTCGGCAAGCTGATCATTTGGCGCGTCCGCCGGACACCAACTCACCTCGGCCCGGTCTCACTTCGATGAATTGATCTGGTCTTCAATCTTGTAAAGGACCGTGTGCTCGATGGTGCATACCTTATCGATCTCCGAAAACGCTTCGTCGGTGCTCAGCTCGGGATGAACCTTCTTCCAGCGGGGAATGAAGTCGGGTCCGAAGTAGGTAAACATCGAGTCCCAGGTGGGGAAGATGTCGACGCTGCTCACGAGGCTGGGATCTTTGTCGCCACGGGGCATGACCTGGATGTTCACGGCCCAACCGTCCTGCGCGCCGTCTTTCACCCCTTGCTCGGCAAAAGGCTGCCATAACCTCTTTTGCAAGGCGACGCACTCGTTCACATCGGCAGCCTTCATCGAGTTGAAGCTCAGGTAGTCACCCTTTTTCGATCCGCCAACCAGCACCTGATACTGGGTGATGTTGTTGAAGACCAGCTCGGCAACTGCTGAGATGCGATCGCGCCATTCCGGCAGTGTGGAAGTGACGTCGGCTTTTTGCAAGACGGCCGTCATCTCGTCGTCGCCGAGAGGCGCAGGCGGAAAGCCGGGATAGAAGGCGACGAGAACGTAGTCGCACCCCGCATCGGTCCCTGCGGGGATGACGGTGCGCAGCGCAATAAAGCCTGAGATCCTTCCCGAGTCGACGTGGGCCTGTTCAACCTTGTGGTAGTCGCCGTTGAGAAGTGTGTGAAAGGCAGCGGTTTGCCCGGGTTTGACCCGCACACAGGAAATGCTGTGAAATCCAACCGGCGCTTGTTGGGCAACAATCGATGCGGAGAGTGTCGCGGCCAGTGCCGCGCCCCAGAAGAAGTGACGTAAACCCATTGCAAGACCTCCTTGGTCGTTGGTGTTTAAGGCGTGGTTTCCAGCTCTACAAGAGAAGTGAACCTGGACGATGACCCGCAAGACAGGAAGCTCCAGCCAAAGTGGAGCAAACAGAGAGTTGCCTTGTGTGTTTGGCGGCCTCGCTGTTTTGATGCCCAGGAGAAATGCGCACACAGCGACCGGTGAAACGACTCGCCGCAAACTGTTCGCGTTAAAGGCCTGTTGGGGAATCAGGGGTTATCGCCGGCCCACTCTCGTCCGACTCAAGTGCGCCCAGCTGAAATACTCCGATGCGGATCGCCATGACGTCAAGAGAAATCGTTGGCGGCACGGGCCGCCGCCCTAGCTTTTGAGCCAGTCCTTCACCTTCTGCGCCATCACGTCGCGGCCCACGTCGCTGATCGCATTGGTCAGGGGAATCTGTTTCGGGCAGACTTCGACGCAGTTCTGCGCGAACCCGCACTCCTGAATGCCGCCGTCGCCGCCTAGCGCGCGCAGACGCTCTTCCTTGTACACTTTGCCCGTCGGATGGTTGTTGAACAGCTTGACCTGCGCGATCGTCGCCGCGCCAACAAACCCGGTCACATCGTTGAACTGCGGGCAAACCTCCATGCAGCACGTGCAGCTGATGCAATTCGAAAGCGGGTAGTTCGCTTCCTGCTCCTGCGGATAGACGCGCGGCCCCGAACCCAGATCGTACGTGCCGTCCACCGGAACCCACGCCTTCACGCGCATCAGATTTTCAAACAAAACCGATCGGTCGACCTGCAAATCGCGAACAAGAGGAAACTTCGTCAGCGGCTCGACCTTGATCGGCTGCTCCAGATTATCTACGAGTGCAGAACAGGCCATACGCGCCTTGCCGTTGATCCTCATGGCACACGAACCGCAGATCTCCTCGAGGCAATTCGAATCGTAAGTGATCGGCGTCGTCGGCCGTCCGTCGGCCGTCACGGGATTCCGGGCGATCTCCATCATCGCCGATACGACGTTCATCCCCGGCCGCCACTCCAGCTCGAATTTTTCCCACACCGCCGCCGCCTCAGGGCTGGCCTGGCGCTTGAATTCAAAAGTGACTGTCCTCGTCGCCATGATCCCTTTCTACTGAATCACAATTCGCACTCGCACTCTCACTTGCACAACTCTCGTCCAAAAGTCCGCTGCATGCAATGCCTGCATGCAATGCCCGCACGCAGTGCTCACTTCGCCGCTTGTAGCGCCGGTCTCCAGACCGGCTGTAGTGTGGGTCTCCAGACCCACGCACTTACTTCACCGCGTCGTAGCGTCTCGGCCGCGGCTTGATGAATTGCGTGTCCACTTCCTCGAATTCGAACTTCGGCCCTTCCGCGCTGCCGGTGAAGCTCGCCTTCGTCGTCTTCAGGAATCGCTCGTCGTTGCGATCCGGAAAATCCGGCTTGTAGTGCGCGCCGCGCGACTCATCGCGCAGAATGGCGCCCAGCGTAACCGTCCGCGAAATCTCCAGCATATTCTTCAGTTGCCGCGCAAAGGCGAAGCTCGTGTTCGCCCACTGGCTCTTGTCGCTCAGGTTCACGCGCTTGTAGCGCTCGAGCAATTCCACGACCTTCTCGTCGGCCTCTTTCAGGTCTTTGTTATAGCGGATCACCGTTGCGTGCTCGGTCATGGTCTCGCCCAGCTCGCGCCACAGCTTGAAGGGATTCTCGCCGCCCTCGTTCTTGATCAGCTTGTCGTTGATCTCTGCCTGCCGCGCCACTTCCGCCGCCGCGCCGCCGTCGCCTTCCACCGCCGGAACGCTCTTCGCGTATCGCAGTGCGTTTGGCCCGGAGATAAATCCGCCGAAGATGCAACTCACAAGCGAGTTCGCGCCCAGCCGGTTCGCGCCGTGATACTGGTACTCGCACTCGCCCGCGGCAAAGATGCCGGGAATATTGGTCATCTGGTTGAAATCCACCCAAAGCCCGCCCATCGTGTAGTGCATCCCTGGGAAGATCTTCATCGGCTCCAGGCACGGATCCACGCCGACGAACTTCTCGTAGATCTCGAGAATCCCGCCGAGCTTGCGGTCGAGCGTCTCGCGGTCGATGTGTGTCAGGTCCAGGTAAACCATCGGCTGGCCGTCGAGCCCCAGCCCCATCTCGTACACCACCTTGTGAATCGCGCGCGTCGCCACGTCGCGCGGCACCAGGTTGCCGTACTTCGGATACCACTCCTCAAGAAAGTAGAACCGCTCCGCCTCCGGAATCGCCTTCACCGCGCGCTTGTCGCCCGGCGTCCGCGGCACCCACACGCGCCCACCCTCGCCGCGCGCCGACTCCGACATCAGTCGCAGCTTGTCTTCGCCGGGAATGCACGTCGGATGCACCTGGATGAACTCGCCGTTGGCGTAGTACGCACCCTGCTGAAAGACCGCCGACTGCGCCGATCCCGTGCACACCACGGAGTTTGTGCTTTTCCCGAAAATCGCCCCAATTCCGCCCGTCGCCAGGATGATCGCGTCCGCAGCAAACGCCTTCAGCTCCATGGAGCGCAGATTCATGGCCACGATGCCGCGCGCGTTGCCCTTTCCGTCGATGATTGCGGAGAGAAACTCCCAGCCCTCAAACTTGTGTACCTTGCCCTCGGCCTCGTAGCGCCGCACCTGCTCGTCGAGCGCATACAGAAGCTGTTGTCCCGTGGTCGCCCCGGCGAATGCCGTCCGATGGTAGAGCGTGCCTCCGAAGCGCCGAAAATCAAGCAGCCCCTCGGGCGTGCGGTTGAAGGGCACGCCCATGCGGTCGAGCAGATCGATGATCGCCGGCGCAGCCTCGCACATCGCCTTCACGGGCGTCTGGTTGGCCAGGAAGTCGCCGCCATAGATCGTGTCGTCGAAGTGCTGCGCGGTGGTGTCGCCCTCGCCCTTCAGATTCTTGGCGGCGTTGATGCCACCCTGCGCGCAAACCGAGTGCGAACGCTTCACCGGCACAATGGAAAACAGATCAACATTGCCGCCGGCCTCGGCGATCTTGATGACGGCCGCAAGTCCCGCCAGCCCTCCGCCAACCACGATGATCCTGGGTGCTGCCATGCGTCTTCCTTATGCCTTTCCGCCGCGAATCCTGTTGCGCCTCAAACCCCAAATTGCTGCAGATGGTGATCGAGATGGATGTAGTTCAACTCCGACCATTCTTCCGGTGGCATCGGCCCGAAAAAACTGTGCGAATGCTTCGTGCATCCCTCCGGCCCGCCCGCCTGAAATCGGTCAATCAATCCCGCCAGCTTCTCTCGCTCCACATTCAGGTCCCGCTCATCCTTCACCAGGTAAGCCTTGTCCGTCGGCATATTGTGCCCCACCGGCTTGCCGCTCAACATGCTCGCCTTGGCCCGCTTGCCAAAAAGCCTGCCCAGCCACACCTGCCGCATCACCCGGTCGCCCAGCGAAACTTCCATCGCCACCGAGCAGTGCGCCAGCATCTGCGCCGCACTCATCTTGCCCCACAGGCGCGGGGTCTCCGGCGTCAGCTTCGCCATCCGCTGCTTCAATTCCTCGGCCGTCGCTTTCTCAAACAGACTCTTCATGCCCGAGCAATTCTCTCCACCTCCGGCGCATGCATCGTATTGACCGCGAGCGGCACGTTCTCCGGCGCGTTCTGATACTTCGGCCCCACAAACGCCCAGATGCTGGCCAGTCCCATCCCGGCCAGAAGCACGCCAAACGCAACGCAGATATAACCGAAGCGCCGCCGCGCAGTCTCGCCCGGCGTAATGCCCCACTTCGCAGCGAACAGCCAAACGCCATAAGCAAAGTGCCAGCAAACGGCGGTCATCGCAATCACGTAAACAGCAAGGATCCACGGGTTCGCCAACTCGTGCTGCACTTTGGCGAATGCCATGCCGGGATTTTCGGGCAGGCTCGCTCCCATGAAGCGCTGCGTCGCCACGTGGTAGCCAATGTATGCAAACGCGATGAGGCCCGTGTAGCGCTGCGCCAGATACATCCAGTTCCCCGCCCACGGGTAGTACACAATGTTCGATTTGCCGCGCAGCCAGATGTACACGCCATAAATCCCGTGATACAGGATCGGCAGAAAGATAAAAACCCACTCCAGCACGCGCACCAGCGGCAGGCTGTTCAGAAACTTCACCTGCTCGCCGTATGCAATCGGGCCCTTCAGTGCTTCAAAGTTCGAGAGCAGGTGCTCGAGCAGAAACGCGCCGATGGGAACGATGCCCAGCAGCGAGTGCAGCTTGTGCCAAATAAAACTTGTGCCCTTCCCCGCGCGTAACGGCTCAACGCCGCGGCGGACGCTATGCGCAGAAGAAGGCGCGGCGGGTTGAACGGTTGCCATGAAGAGTTTGGCTCCTAAGAGATGCGGGCCGAAGCAGTCTTAGTCTTAGCCCATGCAGTCCTATATTGAGGGACGGAAGCTCGCTGTCTGGTTCACCCGCATTATTCGAGGCTGACGTTAGGTCCGTCAAGGCGGGGCCCATGATTCCAGCAAGTCGACAAAGATGGCTTATGAGACCGATTCCGATGTCCCAGCTCAACGGAGGGTCCGCGTCAGTCCTGCGTGAAAGATCACTGCCGGCCGTATCGGCGACTCGCAGGCGGCGATTTTGTCGGAGCGCCAGTGCACCCCTTTTGATAAATCCCTTTGCCGCACTGTTCCAAAGTGTCGCAGTGGCAGTTTTCGAGCATCTTTTTGAGCAATTGCTTCATGGTCTTTATCCCCTCCATCAAGCTCTCGAGCTCCGCCAGCTTTCTCTTTGACAAAGCCTCCCAGCATCCTGGCAGCGGCTGCACTCGGCGAAGAGCCGCCAGCCGACGCCGGAGATGAGCTCGGACCCGAATCCGTGCGGACGAAAGCGGAGATTTTCGACTACCTGAACGGCTCGTTCTCGCGTTTGAGCCAGGCGATCGACGCGATCGGCAACACCCAAATCCCCGTTAAGCCGTCTCCAATTTCGCCCTTGTCGGCCACTTCCGTAACGAGACTGGCGCTCATCGTCGAGGCCATGGTTCATATGTTCGACCACTATGGCCAGATGGTCGAATACTTGCGAATGAACGGAGTCGTGCCCCCGGCCAGTCGTCCCTGAGAATGACCGAGATTTCGGGCCTGAACGCCGAATGCCTCAGGCGCCCAGCATCGCCAGCAGCGCCGCAATCGCCCGCCCGCGATGACTGTGCGCAAGCTTCGTTTCAAGATCGATCTCGGCCATCGATTTGCCCAGCTCTGGCAAATAAAACAGCGGATCGTAGCCGAATCCGCACATCCCGCGTGGCGCATCCAGAATCGTCCCTTCCACCGTTCCATCGGCCACTTGAACCACCTCGCCATCGCGCGCGGCAACCAGCGTGCAATGGTAGCGAGCCGTCCGCAGCGCCGCCGGAAACGCCTCCATCTTCTGTAGCAGCACCATGTTGTTCCACACGTCGGTGTTGTCGTTTGCGTCCGGCGAATCCACCAGGCCCGAGTCCGCCGCAAAACGCGCCGAGCGCACGCCGGGTGCTCCGCCGAGCGCGTCCACTTCCAGGCCCGAATCATCGGCCACGACCAGCTCCCCGGGCGCGAATCGCGAATAGTAAACCGCCTTTGTCGCCGCATTCTCGAGAAACGTATCGCCATCCTCTTCCGGCGCCGGGATTGTTTCGATCCCCGGAAGCGGCTCGATGGCGACCGAATGGGCCAGCGCAGCCGTGCGAAAGTCGCGCAGTTTTCCGGCACTGGTTGTCGCGGCATAAAGGCGGAGTGCCATAAAAAGAGTGTAAGGCGGTGCGCTGACGTTTTCCTTCGCTATACAAACTGCCCCTGCAACCGGTAGGCTTTGAAATTGCCCGCTGGCTTCCCCTGTAATCCGCCCGCGACAAATAGAAATGGAGTTCAAATGCCGACAGTGATCCTGGCAGGAATCGGATGGCACATCATCGGAGCGGCCTGCGCTGCTTCGTTCTATGCGCCCATCGAAAAGGTGAGAAAGTGGTCGTGGGAAACCACCTGGGCCATCGCCGGTTTCTTCTCCTGGATTCTGCTCCCCATCGGTGTCAGCTATCTCCTGCTGCCGAACTTCCCCGGTTTCTACGCCTCGCTCGATCCCGCCCTCATGTTGCGCGTTGCGCTCTTCGGCGCCATGTGGGGCGTTGGCAATGTCAGCTATGGGCTCACCATGCGCCACCTGGGAATGTCGCTGGGCATCGGCGTCGCCATCGGCGTCACGCTGATTGTCGGCACGTTGGTCCCGCCCCTCATTCACGGCCAGGCCGCGATGCTGTTCTCGACACGCAGCGGCCTGTTCACAATGGCAGGTGTTGTGGTAGCCGTCATCGGTGTGGCCGTCGTCTCCTATGCCGGCCATCAGAAAGAAGTGCAACTCGGCGTCGGGGCGCAGGAATTCAATGTCAAACTCGGCCTCGCCCTCGCCGTCATGTGCGGAATTTTTTCGTCGGGCATGTCGTTCGCTATCGATGCGGCCAAGCCCATCGCCGCGGCTGCGCAACACGTCGGCGTCAATTCGCTTTACGCGGCGCTGCCCAGCTATGTGCTCATCATGGGCGGCGGCGCAGTCATCAATCTGAGCTACTGCTTTATACGGCTGGCCTTCAAAAAGGAGATTTCTCTTCGCGCCGATCTCGCTCAGCCGCGCGCGATACTCCTTAAGAATGGCTCGCTGGCCGCGGCCGGCGGAATCATGTGGTACCTTCAATTCTTCTTTTACGCATGGGGCGCGGCCAACATTCCGCAGCGGCTCGGCTACGTCAACTGGATGCTGCACATGAGCATCTATGTGCTCTGCGGCGGCCTCGTCGGCCTCGCACTCGGCGAGTGGAAGGGCGTGCGCAGCAGGCCCATTCGCCTCCTATGGGCCGGAATCCTTGTCATCATCGCCGCCGCCAATCTGGTCGGCCTGGGAATGGCATCGTAATTCCAATCGGCGTGATCAACACGACAATTCACGGGTGATCCGGCTTTTGTTTGCTGCTTCGGCAAAGTTACCTGCGTCAGCCACACAGGCATTTCCTCGTTGTGTCTGCTGCACCCCGCCTCTACACTATCCGCAACGTTCGTTTTCCCTGTTCCGGTTTTCGTCCTGACATTCAACAAGAAGAGGTTGCTTCTCCATGCGGCACAAAGGGCGCGGTCTCCTTTTCACCCCCGCGTTGCCCCGGCGTGGCACAGCCGGCCATGCCGGCATCGCGCTCGTGTGCGGCATCGGTGCGCTCTGCCTTGCTCTGCCGAACTCTGCATCGGCTCAAAACGCCCCGCCTTCGAGAGACCTTTTCGCGGCGCCTTTGGTCACGGCGATTGATCGCCCTGCCAAGCTGCCGCCGGCAAGCGAGATTACCGTTGAAGGCCTGGTCTCCTACGGCAACTACCGCATCTTCGCTTCCGGCGAGAATTGCAAAACCTACGACGTTGGCGTCGAATACGATCGCCACTCATGGGGCCATTTTCTCAAGGCGCGTGTGGATTACGTCGCAGAGGTGCTGCCGATGGTTCTCCTGAATCAGCCGACGGTGATGAATATTTGGGGCAGTACCGAGAGCGCGAGCCGGAAGACCGTCCCCGGAGTGGACATTTCACCGATTGGCATTCGTTGGCTGTGGCGCGACGGCAAGCGAATCAAACCTTACCTGATGGCGAAGGGCGGCGTTCTCGTGTTTGCGCAAAAGCCGCTCTCATCGAAAACCACCTACGAGAACCTCAGCCTGCAATCGGCCACAGGGCTTGAAGTCCGGATCAACGAGCGCTTCGATCTCCGCCTCGGCTTGTTCGGCGACTTTCATTTCTCCGACGGCTTCATTGTTCCGGTCAACCCCGGCCTCGACGTGATGAACGCGACGATGGGGCTCACCTATCATCTGGGCAGCAAGCGGCGAAGCATCGCGCACTGACCATCATCTTGGCAGCAAGCGGCAAGGCGCCACGCGCTGATGGTAGTGGGTGCGTCTGAATCTGATTTGAAAGGGCACGACTGGTAGGTCGGGGATTCATCCCCGACTGCCGTAAACGCGGCAGATTAATTTTGGGCTTCGCAGGCTCGAGGGAACTGCTTCGAAGGAGCACGAAGTGTCAGGGCACGACTTCAGTCGTGCCGTAAACGCGGCTAAATGATTGTGGGCTTTAGCCCCTGAGGGGAGGTCCTTTCAAACTGACCCACTACCGCACACCCGAAATCCGCGTCACGGCAACGGCAGCTCCTTGCTCAGCCCGGAATCGATAAGATCCGCACGCAGCTTTTCCACCGTCGAGAAAACCAATCCCTTCATTCCCATCGCTACGGCAGTATCGACATTCTCCGCCTTGTCGTCGACGAAGAGCGTCTCCTCAGGCCGCGTTCCCAGCCGCTCCAGCGCATAGTGATAAATCGCCGGGTCGGGCTTGGCGACGCGAAGCTGATAGCTCCACACCAGCACATCGAATCGCGAAAGCCAGTCCAGTTCGCGCTCCATGTGCTCGTGCACCGCATCGCCCATGTTGGAAACGATGGCCGTCAGCAGGCCGCGCTGCTTGATCTTGAGTTGCCACGCCAGCATCGCCGCATCTCCGCGCGTCCACATCCGTGCGTCCCACTCGTTCAGCTCCACGATCGCCGGCTCGCTCAACTCAAGCCCCGCCTCACGCACGAGTCTCCGCCAAAATTCGAGACCGGTCAGCTTTCCTTCGTCGTAAGCCTGCCGATCGGCCCAATAAAATCCGTCGAGCCGATCCGAAGAAAGCCCCGTGATGCGCACCAGCGCATCGTGAGCCGCCGGGTCCGGAGGACCTGTCAACACTCTTCCATAATCGAAAATCACCGCGCGCAGAGCCAACGTCACCTCGCCAACATCACCTGAATCGCCCCATGGTTCCCCATGTATCGTTTGAAGAGTGGGCGCTTCTCTCATTGTGCACGATGGAGATTCGCCGCCCGTTGTGCATGATCGACTGAACCCGATGACCTTTTCCCAGCGAACCAATTGGAACACCGAAGAGTCCGACCTCGCACGCGCGCATCGCAATCGCATCGCGTCCGGCCTGCCCATCGCCGACCTGACTGCCTCCAATCCCACCCGCTGCGGCTTCGCCTATCCGCCGTCCCTCCTCGCCGCGCTCACTAGTCCCCGCGCCCTCGTCTACGACCCCGAGCCCAACGGCCTCCTCCCCGCTCGCCAGGCCGTCTCGGCCTACTATGCCGACCACGGCGTCCAAATCGATCCCCAACAAATCGTCCTCACCACCAGCACCAGCGAAGCCTACAGCTTTCTCTTCCGCCTGCTCTGCGACCCCGGCGACGAAATCCTCATCCTCCAGCCCGGCTACCCCCTCTTCGACTTCCTAGCCGCCCTCGACGACGTCCGCCTCAAGGCGGTGCCGCTGGTCTACGAGAACGGCTGGCAGATCGACCCCGAAAGCATCCGCCGCGCCATCACTCCGCGCACGCGCGCCATCGTCGTCGTGCACCCCAACAATCCCACCGGCCACTTCACCAAAACCTCCGAGGCCGAGCAACTCGCCCGGCTCTGCCGCGAGTTCCGCCTCCCCCTCATCGTCGACGAGGTCTTCCTCGACTACAGCTTCAGCCCCAACCTTGCGGACTCGAACTTCCCCGCCCAGCCCGACAACCCCGCGCAGCCCGCGAACCCCACCGCGCAACCCGCCACTTTCACCGCGCAGCCCCAGAGCTTCGCCCGCGGCCTCGAAGGCGTCCCCGTCTACGTCGTCAGCGGCCTCAGCAAAATTGCCGCCCTCCCGCAGATGAAGGCCGCCTGGATTGCCGTCATACCCGCCGTCATCGGCCCCGGCCCCAACAACGCCCCCAACGAGGCTCCCTACCAAGCCCGCGCTCAAGCCCCCGGCCAACCTCCCGACCAATCCCTCGCCCGCCTCGAAGTCATCGCCGACACGTTCCTCTCGATGAACGCTCCCGTCCAGTGGGCTCTGCCCGCGTGGCTCGCCGGCCGCTCCGCCATCCAGCAGCAAATCCGCGGCCGAGTCGCAGCCAACCTCGCCGTCCTCGACCAAGCGATCGGGACCGTAGACGCCGTTCAGCGCCTCGCGGTCGAAGGCGGCTGGTACGCCATCCTCCGCATCCCCGCCCTCCAACCCGACGACCACACGGTTCTGGCTCTCCTCGAGCGCGGAGTCTGGGTCCATCCGGGCTACTTTTTTGGCCTTCCGGAAAGCGGTTGGCTCGTCCTCAGCCTGCTCGCGCCAGAGGCCGAATTTAGTAACGGAGTTGCCATCCTGATTGACTACTTGGGAACGAATCACGGTCGTAACAGTTGAGACCGGCAACAACAACCATTTCTTGAACTAATTCCTATAACTTATTGAAAATATTTACTCGTCAACAAGATCCGGCCCGCCCTCTGAACTTTGCAAAAACGAATTCCCCTCCCGCTCCTGGCCAATCGTCGTCAGCGGCCCATGCCCCGGCAAAACCCTCGTCTCATCGGGCAGCGCCATCACCCGCGTCTTTAGCGACGCCATAATCTCGTCAAAATTCCCGCCCGGAAAATCCGTCCGCCCAATGCTGCCGGCAAACAGCGTGTCCCCGGCCACCAGCAGCTTCAGCGGCGCAAAGTGCAGGCACACCGAGCCCTGCGTGTGTCCCGGCGTGTGCAGCACCACCGCCGGATAGTGCTCCAGCCCCACTACCTGGCCCTCGGCCAGCCCTTCGTCCGGCGGCGCAGTCTCCGGAGCCCGCACGCCGAGCCATCCCGCCTGCTCCTCCATCATGTCGAGCTGCGGCAGGTCGGCCTCGTTCATAAAGATCGGCGCGCCCGTCAGCCGTTTCAGCTTCAGCGCTCCGCCCACGTGGTCAATATGCCCATGCGTCACGAGAATCTGCTTCAGCTTCAGCCCCTGGTCATTCAGGCGCTTCGCGATCCGGCTCACGTCGTCTCCGGGATCGATCACGATCGCCTCGCGGCTCTCCTCATCGCCCAAAATCGTGCAGTTGCAGGCCAGCGGACCAACAGGAAACGACTCGAAGATCATGGCTTCATTTTAGGCGCAGCAGCCCGCCTCGGCGATCGGGCCAACCCGCCCCAACCGACGCGCAGCCCGCCTTGCACAGTCGACCAACTCTGCTTCAGCGCCAGCCCATGCGGTAATCGACCCAGAGGATGTGCGAATAGAGGATTCGCGACTTGATTAGATCGCCGGCTCTACACTTCGGGAGCTGCGCCATCTTCAGCCCCAGCCAATGCTACCCGCTCACGCTTGTGGCAAAAAATACGCGTCGACTGCGCGCATCAAGGCAGCACAATTGATCTCCGGCGGCCGGTCTTCGTATTGAGCGGCCCACAAAACCTGGTTCACGAGATCCCGCGGTTGGCACGCCCGCAACTCCTGCTGCCTCGTGTCGCGAATCATAACGATCAGCTCATCCAGCAGCCCAGCGTCGACTTCCAGGCCATTGTCGCCGGCCACGCGGCGGAATATCTCCGAGAACTGCCCATCTGAAATCGCGCCCAGCCCGATCTTGGTTTGGATCCTTCGCAGGAACGCGGGATCCATCACCTTGGCCGGTTCGATGTTTGACGCAAATACCACCAGCATTTCAAACGGGATCTCAATCTTCATTCCGCCCACCAGCGTCAGAAACTCGATCCCGCGGTCAAGCGGAACAACCCAGCGATTCAGCAATTCGTCAGGGGCCACTCGCTGCCGCCCGAAATCATCAACAATCAGGACCCCATTGTTGGCTTTCATCTGCGGTGGTCCGTCATAGCATTTTGAAATTGGATTGAATTGCAGATCCAGCATTTCGATGGTCAACTCTCCACCGACCGTAACCGAAGGCCGATGGCAGCGCACCCAGCGCTCATCCCGATTCTCCGCTTCCGTTTCCTCCATGCGTTTATGAACCGCTGGATCGTAGACAGTAATAATCTGGCCATCCACTTCAAGCGCATAGGGAATCCATACTCCATCCTTGGCCAGCACGCGCGACAAGGAATCGGCAGCGGCAGTTTTTCCAACCCCCGGCGGACCATAGAGGAAGATTCCCGACCCGGAGTTGATTGCCGCTCCAAACTGCGCCAGGATTTTCGGGTCCATCACCAGGTGCGCGAAGGCCTGCTCCACATCCTCCTGGTGAACCCTCACGTTGCGCACCCTCTGTTTCTTCACTTGCTCAACGTAGCTGGCCAGAGTCACCGGCGCAGCTCCCGCATAGTGGCTCTGCGCCAGCAGTTCCAGCGCCCGCGCTCTGCCTTGAGACGTGATGGCGATATTGGCAACGGTGGCGCTCATTCCAACCACTTCTGCCAGCATCTTTGTGCGCAGCCGGCGAACCAGTTCCTCCGCTATCTCATAGCTCAGCCTGATCCTCTGGCTCAGATCGAGAACGGAGAATGGACCCGACAGATAAAGAGTCTTCAGCGCGATGTCTTCGAGAATCGTCTCCCGTACACCGGCCTCCGCAATGGACCTGGGCCTGTTTTCCGGGCCGCCAAGCGCCGCGGTTTTAAGAAAATCCTGTGCTTGCACTGAGGTGTTCATTTTGCCTTTCAGAATTCTAGCAAATACGCTTCGAGCGTCACGCCGCAGCTAAGTGGTTCTCCGGTCCCTTCCCATCCAACATTCTAGGGGCAAAGGGTTTTAGGCTCGCTCGCCAAACGACTCGAAGATCATCGCTCCATTGTAGGCGGAGCCAGCCCGCCGAACACCCACTGATGTGTCATCCCGAGCGAAGCGCTTTTCAGCGGAGCCGAGAGCCTGCCCTGAGCGGAGATCGCGTGAGCGATCGGAATCGAACGGGGACCTGCTTTTCGCGACCCTCACCCACCCCAAAAGACGGGTGCCCCATCCTTCCGCTTCTCTCTGCGGAAGGGTGGGATAGCACGAACCCACCCTCCGCCGTGTCATCCCGAGCGAAGCGCTTTTCGAGCCGTGCCGAGGGACCTGCTTTTGTCTTTCGTCATGTGTCAGGGCACGACTTCAGTCGTGCCGTAAAGACCGCGAAAAATGATCTGGGCTTTAGCCCCCGGGCGGCGAGAGCGGGGATCCACTGACGGATTAAGGGGTCAGCGGGTTTGCGGGGCGGCGGCTCACCTCGTCTCCAGGATCGATCACGATCGCCTCGCGGCTCTCCTCATCGCCCAAAATCGTGCAGTTGCATGCCAGCGGACCAACAGGAAACGACTCGAAGATCATGGATAGCAAACCCTCTCTTGATCAGACGATGCCGGAGAGTCCCTTCTCGCGCACGAGTTTCTCAACTTCCTTCGTGCCTGGCGGGAGAATCTGCGCCCTCCCTGTCGATTCCGTGAATTCAATCCACCGATTCTTATGAAGCTCGCGAACCGCGTTCATGAAGTACTGCTTGTTCTCATACTCGGTCCAAACAATAAGATCTTGAATCGAAACGTCAGGTACCGAAGTCGCAATTAGAAGCACAAGCTGTTGCTTAAGTTTCAGTTTCGGCTGCAACACGCGCTTGATGTTGCCGTCAGACCAAATGACAGGAATCCGCATCTCGGCAAGGGAGTCCACAACCTTCTGAGCATCGGTCGTGGGCAGATTGTGATACACCCTAACCAACTCACACATGACCCAATTGCACATTGCCAGCACTGTTGCTGAATCCATGTGGCTCGGGTCTACGTCTCCACCAACATGACCTACGCTTCTGTTGTTGCGGATTTCGTAAAGAGCAGGAAGTATGCGAGGAATCAGGATTTGAAAACTTCGTGGGACGCTGGAGTTGCTTTCCAATTTGAAACATGCGTCCCGAAAGTTGCTAGGCTTTTTTGGCGCCGAGGCGTAGGACTTTTTCGCGTGGCCCTCGAGGATCGTATAAACGATTTCGCTAAAGCGACCGCCGCTCAATTCCGACGGGAGCCAGCGGTGTTCGAGGAAGTTCTGTACGATGCTTTGGTACTCAACGATCAGCGGCAGCCGTAAGCCCGGCGGAATGGTTGACAGAGCTTGAGTCGCTGAGACCATTTACTTGAGGCTGTCCCGCCCCTCATTGGTCACGTAAAACTGCTTGCCCTCACGAACGCAAAAGCCCTTTGTTGCATTCTTAATTAGGCAATCGGAGGCGTTCGCCAGTTTTCCTTGATTGTGCTGGCTTAGCGCTCCAGAAATGTCAGGGGTCGTAAGGCGGTTCCTCTTCCCCGCGTCGTGCAACCAAACGGCGGTCGCCAGGAATTTTCGGGGTTGGGATTCACTCGCGTTCGCCCCTTTCAAGAAGGCAGCGAGCGTCCCAGATGCCTTGCTGATCTGCACACCGCCGCTTTGATGCGCGTCCGCGTCGCCGCCGCTTCCCGTGCCCTCTGTCGGTGCCAAGGCAGCCGGCTCGGGGATCTTGGCAAGGACCTTGTCCAACTGCTTCGAGAGCCAATCACCGCTGCCCTCTCCACTGAAACTGATTGAACCGACTTTGATTTCAATCTTTGAATCGGCCACGACGCCTCCCTGTGGGAGCGCTGTCAACTTTGGCAGTGCCCGGATCTGATCATCGAAAGCAACTCAAGGGTAGCACTTTGTTTGCTGCAGAAACTGTGCAAAATGGAGCCAGAATCCCGCGGTTTTGAGCGCGGCTTTGCTGCGCACTTTGTTTTCTCGAATATGGGCGGCGTCCGGCGCGCGATGCGCGACGGTTGCGCACCCGCGGGCGGCGACTTTGCCCCCAGCCCGCAAAGCGGGCGACATAGGGTAGCCCCAGTCGTAAGACTGGGGAAGAATGCACGGCCCGGCGCACGAGCCCGCTTGAGCGGGCGTAAGACCTATTGCCAAATGTAGCGCTCGTCAAATTCCACCCGGTGGTTCTTCAGCAAGGCGAGGAACTCGTCCTGGAACGAAATGCGCCGACGCCCCGAACGGCATTCGCCCGCTCGCTTCGCAAGCTCTCCCCAGAAAACCTGATTTGGTCTAAGATATTGCCATGGGCCGTTTCGCATACATCACGACTCCAATCCCCACCCTCGATGAGGTCGGGAGAAGCTTGAAGATGAGCAAGGCGCG
>Ga0224554_1000532_pt1 | contig 30782 bp, 16 predicted proteins | sample 714S22024metaG_FD_180666 | JGI IMG/M metagenome (GOLD analysis project Ga0224554, IMG submission 180666) | Peat soil microbial communities from Stordalen Mire, Sweden - 717 S2 20-24 | ecosystem: Environmental > Terrestrial > Soil > Wetlands > Peat | place: Sweden: Norrbotten County, Stordalen...
TTTGTTTCGCATCCACAGTGTAATTACACATTGGCTAAATTTGTACAAGGCAAATCTTGCCTAGTAAGAGCTTGTCCATCATAGTCTTGCATCCAAAATGCCTAATCGAATTCCTATACGGCATTGTGCCTAAGCCGGAGTGCCAGCCAAAGCGCCGGCAAAATGCCTTGCCCGCCGCAATTTCCCTTGCGCCCGATATTTCGACAGACTGCAATGGCTGTATTCTGGTATTATCCTTCTCCTGCATGGCTGATGCCCGGATTGAAGAACTAAAGACGCTGCTGCCGCAATGCCTGTTGCACGATTGGGTGCGGCTGGGGCGACGGCTCGCCCGGCTTTTGCGCGCTCGTCATCACCCCGGGCAGCGCGATGCATTGTTGGAGCGGTTGTGTCAACAGGTTCGCGCTTCCGCGGCCTTGCGAGAAGAGCGACGGCTAAATGTTCCGGGCACGACCTACCCACCGGGCCTGCCGATCACCGCGCGCAAGGATGAGATCGTGGCCGCGATACGCACTCATCAAGTGATCGTGATTGCCGGAGAAACCGGATCCGGCAAGACGACGCAAATCCCCAAGATGTGTCTGGAAGCGGGCCTTGGCATCGAAGCCAGGATCGGTTGCACGCAGCCCCGGCGGGTCGCGGCGCTTTCCATCTCGCGCCGCATTGCGGAGGAATTGAACGTGGCCTGGGGAGGCGAAGTCGGCTGCAAAATTCGCTTTGACGACCGGTCCAGCGCCCGGACTTACATCAAGATGATGACGGACGGCATTCTGCTGGCGGAAACGCAAGGCGACCCTGATCTTGCGGAATACAACGCGATCATCCTCGACGAGGCACACGAACGCAGCCTCAACATTGATTTTCTGCTCGGCCATTTGAAAGGTCTGCTCTGCCGGCGCAAGGATCTGAAGTTGATCATCACGTCGGCGACCATTGACACGCAGGCCTTCTCGCAGCACTTCGACAACGCGCCCATCATCGAAGTTTCCGGCCGGTTGTATCCGGTTGAAGTCCGGTATCAGCCGTTGGACGCGGCGTCCGAGGAGCAGGGCGAAGTCAGCTACGTGGAGGCCGCAGTGCAGGCGGCGGAACGAATTCTTGATGAGACGCTCTCGGGGGACGTGCTGATTTTCATGCCGGGCGAACGCGATATTCGCGAGACGGGCGACCAATTGGAAGGTCGTTTTAACGGCGAGGCGGAGATTATCCCGCTGTTCGGCCGCCTCAGCGCCGGGGATCAACAACGCGTTTTTGCCCCCTCTACGCGGCGCAAAATAGTCATCGCGACCAACATCGCCGAAACCTCGCTGACCATTCCTGGCATCCGTTACGTGATCGATGCCGGTTTGGCCCGCATGAGCCGTTACAATCCGCGCACCCGCATCAAGCGCCTTCCGATTGAGCCAATTTCACAGAGCAGCGCCAACCAGCGCAAAGGCCGCGCGGGACGGGTGGAGGAAGGCGTTTGCATCCGGCTCTATGCGGAGGAGGATTTCCAGGCCCGGCCGCTGTTCACCCAGCCTGAAATCCAGCGGGCCAACCTCGCGGAAGTCATCCTGCGCATGAAGGCGTTCCACCTGGGGGACATTGAAACATTTCCATTTGTCCAACCGCCTTCGCCCGCCGCCGTCGCCAATGGCTACGCGCTGCTTCAGGAACTGGGCGCGCTGAACGAATTTCGCGAGTTGACTTCGCTCGGCCACGATCTTGCGCGGCTGCCGATTGACCCCACCCTCGGCCGCATGCTGCTCCAGTCGCAGAGCGAACATGCCACGGCCGAATTATTGATCATTGCCGCCGGACTGAGCATTCAAGACCCTCGTGAACGTCCTCTGGAGCAAAAGGAAGCGGCGGCCGCGGCGCATAAACAATTTTCCGATCCGCAATCCGACTTTCTCTCGCTGCTTAACATCTGGAACGCGGTTCACGAGGAGTGGGACCGGTTGCGAACGCAGGGACAGCGGCGCAAATTCTGCAAGCAGCGCTTTCTTTCCTACGTGCGGATGCGCGAATGGCAGGATGTTTATTCCCAGTTGCAGGACGCGCTGGAAGATTTGGGCACGCTCAAACTCAATGAAAGCAACGCCGCTTACGCCGCGATCCATCGGTCCATTCTCGCCGGATTGATCGGCCATGTGGCGCGCTTCCAGGAGCGAAACAATTACAAAGGCTCGGGCAACAAGCTGCTTTCGGTGTTCCCCGGCTCGGCGCTTTACGCGCGCGGCGAGGCACAGAGGAGGCCGATCCACAAAGGCGGCAAGCCGCCTCCAAAACCCAAATCCAGCCAGCCGCCATGGATTGTCGCCGGTGAAATCGTCGAAACTTCCCAACTCTTTGCGCGCACGCTTGCAGGGATTGAGCCGGAATGGATTTTCCAACTCGCGCCGCACTGCTGCAAGCTGACCCACCAGAATCCGCATTGGAGCGCCAGTGCCGGCAATGTGCTGGTGGAGGAGATCATCACCTTGCATGGGCTGGAAGTGCAGCGCCGCAAAGTCGCCTATGGCAATATCAACCCCGGGGACGCCACCGCCATTTTCATCCGCTCGGCGTTGGTGGAAGAAAACTTGACGGTCGCACGCGCTCGCCAGGAGGACGCCGACGCGGATTGCGATGACGTCCGTGTGCTCACCCCTGTAGTGGTGGCAAAGCCGGAGTTGCCGCCGTCCTACCGGTTCCTGGCTCATAACCGGCGCATCCGGGAGAAAATCGAGAACTGGCGCACGCGCGTCCGCCAGCATGGCTTGGCCGATCTGGATGCCACCCTGGCGGCATTCTACGCGCAGCACATCACCGCCGTCTCGTCACTGCTCGAATTGAACCGGCTGTTGCGCGACCCAACGATGCCGGAGCGCCTGTGCATATCCGAGGCCGAGCTGGCTGGGGGACAATTATTGGGTTATGATGCGGCGGCATTTCCTGATGCCGTGCCGGTCAGCGGTCAATCGCTGGCGCTGGCCTACGCCTATGCCCCCGGCGAGGAGCACGACGGCGTGACCATTGAACTTCCATTCACACTCGCTCAAACTGCTTCGGCCGCCTTGCTCGAATGGGCCGTGCCGGGACTGCGTGAGGAAATGACCGGCGAATTGCTCCGGGCCTTGCCGAAATCCATCCGCCGCGACCTGATGCCGTTTCCCGCAAAAGTGACCGAAATTGTCCGCGAGTTTCAGCCCGCGGGAACTTCGTTTTTGCAGGGCTTCGCCGCCTTTCTGCACCGCCGCTACGGCGTGGCGGTAAAAGCGTCTGACTGGCCGGCCAACGCTTTGCCGGCCCACTTGCGCCCGCGGATTGAAGTGCTTGATGACCGAAGGAAATCGCTCGGCGCGGGGCGGGACCTGGCGCAGCTCCAACAGCGCTTGAAGCAAATGAAGACCGGGCCGTTCGCAAAACCTGACTCGGCCGACTGGACCCGCGCCACACAGCAGTGGGAACGTTTTGGACTCACGGACTGGACCTGCGGCGACCTTCCCGAACGCATCATCGTAAGTGAAGGGCAGCCACTCCCACAATACGCCTGGCCCGCCATGGAATTTGCCGAAGGCAGCGTGAACGTGCGTCTCCTCTGCGGCAGGGAACTGGCGCGTGGCGCCTCGTTGAGCGGCGTTCGACGCCTTGTGGAGCTGGCGGTGCAAAAGGATCTGGCGTGGTTGGAGAAGGATTTGCGCGCATTGAGCCGCTTCGACGCGCTTTACTCCTCGTTAGGCGACCGCGCCGAATTGCGGGAAACTTCACTGGAACATCTGAAGCGTTATGTTCTTCCGAATGAGCCTCCACCGGCATTGACGCGGGCTTATTTTGAAACAGCCGTCGCGCAAGCGCGCCGGCGTCTGCCCGGGCTTGGGTCTCAATTCATGGACAGGCTCGGAGTCATTTTGCAACTGCTCCAGCAGGTCCGGCAACGAATCGGTCCAGGGACGGCTCCCCAAGACGCTCGACCCAGGACCCTCTCCTCGCTCGACCAGCTTGGATCCAAAACCCCTATTCGCGCCGTCAATCCTCTGGCCGGGGAGTTGTCCAATCTGGTCTCTTCCCGTTTTCTGGAGCGCATCACTTACGATCGGTTGAGCCATCTGCCGCGGTATCTCAAGGCCTTGCTCGTTCGCGCCGAACGGGCGGCCTTGAATCCTGCGAAAAACCAGGATCGCCTCCGCCAACTCGCCCCTTATCAGGACGCATTGAGGAAACTTCAAGCCCAACCGGCGAGATCACCCGGGATGCTGAGTCAGATCGAAACCTTTCGGTGGATGGTTGAAGAGTTCAAAATCTCCCTGTTCGCGCAGGAAATTGGCACGGCCATGCCGGTTTCCCCAAAGCGGCTGGATCAACAACTGGAAATAATTCGGAATACGGCCTAAAAGACGGTCAAATCTTGATATGTATAACATAACCAGGCTCGAAAATGGATTGACCCTCGCATCGGCGGAAATGCCGCACATGGCCAGCGTGAGTGCAGGCATTTGGGTGGGCATTGGTTCGCGCCATGAGCCTGCGCTTCTGAACGGCGCCTCTCATTTTATCGAACATCTTCTCTTCAAAGGCACGCGAAAGCGGACGGCCCGGCAGATTTCACAGGCAATCGAGGGCATCGGCGGCTACCTCAATGCCTACACCAGCGAGGAACATACCTGCATTTATGCAAAGGCGCGCCATGACCATTTGCCCGACTTGCTCAATGTTCTGGCAGACATGTTTTTGCATTCCACCTTTGACCCGGTTGAGATCGACAAGGAACGGGACGTGATCAAGGAGGAAATAGCCATGTGCCTGGATGAGCCTCACCAACATGTGCAGGAATTGCTCAATGCGGCCATGTGGCCCGGCCAGGCTTTGGGCCGCCCGATTACCGGCACCGTTAAATCCCTGGATGCTCTCCCGCGCGAGGTCCTGCGGGATTATCAAAAGAAAAACTACGTGGCTGGCGCGATCGTCATCACCGCCGCCGGGCGATTGCGCCACGCTCATATCCTCAAGGCTGTCAAACCTTACGCGCGGTATTTTGCGCCGAAAGGCCGGCCCAATTATACTCCCGCCACCAGCAACCAAACCCGGCCGGCCATCCGCCTTTACACCAAAAAGACCGAACAAACACAAATCGCTCTCGGCATCCGCGCCTGTTCGCGCCATGATCCCCGTCGCTTCGCCCTGCGCCTGCTCAACGCCATGCTGGGTGAAAACATGAGCTCGCGCCTTTTCCAGGTTGTGCGCGAAGATCGTGGCCTGGCCTATTCCATCTACAGCGCCAACACCTTCTTCGACGACACCGGGGATTTGGTCGTCTCGGCCGGTCTGGATTTGGATAATCTGGAGAAAACCTTGCGCCTTATTTTGCGCGAAATGAGGCGATTCACCGAACAAACTGTGTCCGCCACCGAACTGAGGCGCGCCTCCGATTACCTCGCCGGCCAGATCGATCTCAGTTTGGAAAACAGCGAGAATCAAATGATGTGGGCCGGCGAAAACTGGCTTGGTTACGGCAAAATCGTCCCGCCGTCACAGGTGAAAAAACGCCTGGCCGAAGTCACGGCAACCGAAATCCGCGCCGCCGCCCGTGACATCTTCCGTCCTGAGCGTTTCACCCTCGCCCTGGTCAGCCCCTTGAAATCGGCCGCGGGTTTGGACAAACTGCTGGCCTTGTAAATCCTCCATCGTCAGTTGGCTGCGATCACAGTATATGTCAAAAATATTAATGTGCGCGGCGGACTGGGGCTCAAGCCGCGCAAACCCGTGGCCGATCTCCAGAACAAAAAGCATTAAACGTATCTCCTCAATGGATGGTCAGGACCCTGGCAATGCCGCCTTTGCGTGGTGCGAATCTATGGGGAAATAAAGGCATTTGCACAAAAACTGAGGTTGCGTTTTGCGCCTGTCGCAAAACCTCAATAAAAGAAACGTAAACCCTCAATGACATGAGGCGTTCTTCTGTGTATATTTGCCTCAAGTATTCCATGCGAACCCAAATAAGCCTATGAAAATGCCGATGAAAAAAGCGTCTTCTTTCGGATCGTTGCCTCAAATGTTTCTGATGATTTCGGCCTGTTGCGCCATGCTTTTGCACGAACAAGCATGTCTGGCCGCGCCTTCCGTGGTCGGATTATGGCGGTTCAATGAAGGCAGCGGAACCAATATCTCCGATTCGTCCGGCCTTGGTCACAACGGAGCATTGGGGGGTGATAATGGGAAGCTTCCAACTTGGACCAGCGGCCAGTCAGGCTTTGGCCACGCCTTGCTCTTCACCAATGACGGGACGAACCGCACCTACGCGGCGATTCCCGGCAGCCCCTCTCTCATGATTGGCCAGACTCCCACCAATGGGTGGACGATCACGGTCTGGGCTTACGAGAATTCCGGTGGCACCTCAGACTTTATTTCCACCTATGGACGATTGGTGGTGATCGACGACGGCACGGCCCAGCAACTGGAATCCGGCGCTTCAGGCGACGACGAATTTTACACCTGGGCCAGGATTACCGGGGCATGGCAGCTTGCCTGGGGCATGGGATCTCCTGTGACACCGCTGCTGGACCAGTGGGAACACTGGGCGGTGGTTTACGATGGAACCAATATGACGGTTTATCTCAACGGCAACGAAGGCCCCGAAGGCGGCATGGAATCGCAGGCTGTCACAGCCGCGCTCAACTATGTCGGCTACCAGGGGTCGCTCCTCATCGGTTCCGAACTCGATCAACCAGCGAATCGCAATTGGAACGGCATGCTGGACGATGTGGCGGTGTTTGCCGGGGCGCTGACGCAGGCAGAGGTTCAGACTGTCATGTCCGGCGACTTCTCGTCATTTATTGGCGGGCCTCCGGGGATTGTCAGCCAGCCTCAGAGTTTGGTGGTGGCGCCAGGAACAACCGCCACATTTACTGTCGGAGCGGACGGCGCTGCGCCGTTTACTTATCAGTGGTTTTTCAATGGGACGAGCCTGGGCGCAGGCGCCGTGGACGCCACGCTGACGCTGAATAACGTGGGCGCGGGCCAAGTGGGGACCTATTGGGTGGTGGTCAGTAATTCAGTGAACGCCGTCACCAGCCTGCCTGTGACTCTTTCGATAAACCCGAGCTTGGTGGGTCTGTGGCGGTTCGACGAAGGAAGCGGAACAAATATCTCCGATTCGTCCGGCCTTGGGAACAACGGGACCCTCGGTGGTGATAATGGAAATCTTCCGACCTGGACCGCCGGTCAAACAACTAATTTCGGCAGCGCCTTGCTTTTCACCAATGACGGGGTGAACCACACCTACGTCTCCATTCCTGCCAGCCCTTCACTAATGATCGGCCAGGCGGCCACCAATCCGTGGACGGTCACGGCGTGGGCTTATGAGGATTCCGGGGGCACGGGAAGTTCTGTTGCCACCTACGGACGGATCGTGGTGATTGATGACGGTTTCGCTTTCCAATTGGAGTCCGGGGCTTCTGGCGACGAGCAGCTTTACACTTGGACCGAGGACGGCGACAACATTGCCTGGCAGATTCCATGGGGAGTTGGCTCTCCCGTGACACCGCTGCTGGACCAATGGGAACATTGGGCGGTCGTTTATGATGGAACCAATATAAGCATTTACCTCAATGGCAACGAAGCCACCAACAATGGCGCCTTCGATTCACAACCCGTCACAGCCGCGCTGGGTTTCGTCGGATATCAAGGCGCATTCCTTATTGGCTCCGAGCTTGATCAGGGGCCTGCGTGCAATTGGAACGGTATGCTGGACGACGTGGCGGTGTTTGCCGGCCCGCTGACCCAGGACCAGATTCAGATCGTCATGTCGGGCGACTTCTCCGGATTCACCGGCGGGCCTCCGAACATCGTCAGCCAGCCGGAAAGCATTCTGGCGCTGCCGGGCGAAACGGCCGCGTTCAGCGTCGGCGCATACGGGGCTCAAACATTGCACTATCAGTGGTATTTCGACGGTGCAAGCATGGGCGCAGCCGGGACCAATGCCACGCTTGCACTGAATAACGTCCAATCCGGCCAGGCCGGGACCTATTCGGCGGTGGTCAACAATGCCGGGGGTTCCGTTACCAGTCAGCCGGTTGTGCTTTCGATCGGCAGCCTCGTGGCCCTGTGGCGCTTCAACGAAGGGAGCGGAACGACGGCCTTTGATGCCTCCGGTCATGGGAATAACGGGACGTTGATGGGTGAGAATGGCAATGTTCCAGCTTGGTCGGCCGGGCAGGCTGGGTTCGGCGGAGCCTTGCGCTTGACCAACGATGGCGCCAACCACTCTTACCTGAGTGTTCCAGGCAGCGCCTTGCTCGAAATCGGCCAGACCGCAAACAATCCCTGGACGATCACAGCCTGGGGTTATGAGAATTCCGGCGGAACGGGAAATTTCATCGCCGCCTATGGACGCATCATGGTGATCGATGGCGGCACGGTTCTGCAACTGGAGTCCGGAGCGTCAGGCGACGACGAATTCTACACTTGGGATCGGTACACTTTTAATTGGGAAATTGGGTGGGGCACCGGCAATTCCGTGTCACCGCTGCTCGATGAATGGGTGCATTGGGCAGTGACATACGATGGAACCAATATCACGCTTTACCGCAATGGCAATCAAGGCCCACAAGGCGGCGTTGCATCCCAGCCTGTTAACTCTTATCTGGAATACGGCTCCCCTGACCAGGGGGCGATCATCATCGGCTCGGAATTGGACGCAACCGGCGCATGCAATTGGAATGGCTTGCTGGATGACGTGGCGATGTTCAACGTGGCGCTGTCGCAAGCACAAGTTCAAACCGTCATGGCCGGCGATTTCAGTGCGTTCGTTGGGCGGCCTCAATTGTCCGTCAGCAGCAGTCCGGGAAACGTGGTTCTGAGCTGGCCGTTGGCGCAAGGCTCATTCCAACTTCAATCCTCGCCCGCACTCAGTCCGGCATCCTGGACTAACGTCACCAATTCCCCGGTGTCGATTGGCGGCATGCGGGAGGTGACCCTGCCGGATGCCACCGGGCCAAAGTTCTTCCGATTGGTTGGACCTTGAGCATTTCCCATTGGGCGAGCGTGAGTTGTATGGCGCAACATGTTGGTTTGAGAGAAGACATGAATGGCTTGTGTTGCCCCGCAAATCCCCGCTTTCCATTCTCGAAGAGAGTTTGGCTGCTGTTGGCGGCAGTCGCGGCCTGTGTCAATGCGCCGGCTGCCACCAATCTGCCTTCTTATTACGCCCATCCCGCGGCGTTGGATTCCGACGGCGTGATCGCGCCCTGGTATCAGGGCTTGAATGGGCAACTGGACGAACGCCTGAACATCGCGGTAAATGTTTACAAACGCTATCCATGGGTGGACAAGCCAAAGGCGGTGATGGCTGCTCCGGACTTTATCTACAATTCCCACTGGAGCATCAAGCCCGACGGCACAATTCTGATTCCCCCGACGACCGACTGGATGTGCGGAGATTTGGCGCAACGCACCTGGAGCACCATAAAAGGCCTCACCGCTTACTACCAATACAGCGGCGATCCAATTGCATTCGTCTATATCCCGCTGGCGGTGGACTACATTTTGGATTACGGCTTGACCGATGAAGGGGCCGACTGGCCCTTGTTTCCCATCAGCACGCCGACACGGGGGAGAGCCTACGGCAAATGTGATCCGGCGGGCCGAAATCAACTCGATCTCTGCGCCATCGAGGGTATCGAGGTGCTCCGCGCCTACAAGCTGACCGGCAATCCGCGCTACTTTGAAATGGTGAAACATTGGGGTGACGTGTTCGCCGCCAAGTGCCAGTTCGCCCATCCGGACTCAGCCCCATGGAACCGTTACGTTGACCCATCCGTCGTCGGATGGTCCGATGTGCTCACCGGCACCACCTCCATCATCGTTGATTTTCTGGACGACTTGATCCGGGCTGGTTATTCAGGAAAACACGGTGCGATTCTGAGGGCCAGGGATGCCGGCAGGCGATTTCTCAATGAGCGGATGTTGCCCGCCTGGTGGGTGGATGACACTTGGGGGCGGACCTATTGGGATTGGGACAATCCAATGATGTGTGGCATGGTTTCAATGTGTGCCGATCATTTCATGAAATATCCCAAGGCATATCCAAATTGGCGGAATGATCTGCGGAACATGCTTTCGCTGGCTTGGAATCGCAATTGCGCCGCACCGGATTCCCATGGCGACGTGTACGGCGGCGGCTGGGCGTTTCCCGAATCCTCCGTCTGCTGCGGCACTTCGCTCTCCTACAATCAATATACCGCCGGCCCCACCCTCATCCGCTTCGGCGCGCTCGCCCACAGCGAATGGGCTGCCGAAATTGGCCGGCGCATGATGCTCATGGCGACTTATGACAGCCTGCCCAACGGTGTGGTCAAGGACGGCCTGTTTGGCGACCAGGTTGCGACCGCCGAATGGTCCAATCTGGCCCATCCGTGGCCGCTCTGCCAGGTTCTGGAAGCCATGGCGTGGCTCCCCGGGAATTTCGCGCCAAACCGTGAAAACCACATTGTGCGTTCCACTTCTGTCGTGCAGAATGTTCACTATGACAAGGGGCGGATCACCTATACCACGTTCGATTCCCCGCCGGGCGCGCAGGAAGTCATGCGTCTGGCCTTTCGTCCCTCCTCCGTTCAAGCCAATGGCCGCCGGCTTAAAGAGCGGTCCAATCTGGACGCCAACGGCTATTCGCTTGCTTCGCTCTCAAACGGCGATTGGATCGTAACAGTGCGCCACGATGCCTGCCGAAACGTGCAGGTGGCCGGGGACGATCCACAGCAAATGGCCGGCCTTGCCTCTTTCGGCTTCGTTGGTTCATGGGCCGCGATTCAAGACAGCGCCGCGCCAGGGGGCTTGTTCCGGGCTGCGGACCGGGCGGGCGCGACCATGACATTCCCATTCTCCGGCAATCAGGTGCGATTGCTTGGTGCTGTTGGCCCCGATGGAGGTTGGGCGGACGCCTTCGTGGACGGTGTGAAGGAGCCAACGCTGATCGAGTGCTGGAATCCTGCGGCGCGGTGCCATCAACCGGTTTTTCTCAAGAATGGCCTCAGCAATGGCCTGCATGAATTGAAAATTGTGGTGCGCGGCGAGAAAAACCCCCTGGCCGGCGGAGCGATGGTCCGGGTTGAATCCGCCCTCTGCTCCGCTGCGGACGGCGACGCGGGTTATGGCTCCGGTGGCGGCCCGCGGGGGCCGCAACGCATGATATTTGGTTATACCGGCCGGGAGAATTACATCGACTCGAATTCCAATGCCTGGTCGCCCGGGACGGAGTTTGTGGTGCGGACGGGATTTGGAGTGGACACCGTTGAGAAAAGTTGGTGGCTCAACCGCCGCAGCATGTACATTGGCGGAACTGCTGATGAAGAGATTTATCGTTACGGCGTGCATGCGCCCGAGTTGTGGGTGAACCTCACCGTCGCGCCCGGGAACTATCTTGTCCGCCTGCACTGGGCTGACACTCCCGAGACGCCCTGGGTTGAGCGCGAGGGAAAGTGGCAGCCGGTTTCCCGCCCCACCACCGTGCTGATCAACGGCCGGACCTTCATTGAAGACTTGAACGTGCGAAAGGAGGCCGGGACATTCCGCGCCTATACCCGTGAATTCCAGGACATCCGGCCCCAAAACGGCGTCATTGAGCTGCGGTTCAAGTCAACCCCGGGGCATGATGCCATGATCCAGGCATTGGAAATCATCCCGGCTGGAGGCGCCTGATGGAACATCAATCTCACATGAAACCGGTGATTGCGAAAAACAAGATTAGCTTTGGCCTCGCGCGTTGTCACAGGGCTTTCACGCTCATTGAGCTGCTGGTGGTCATCGCCATTATTGCCATCCTGGCGGCGATGCTTCTGCCCGCGCTCGCCCGCGCCAAGGCCCAATCCCAGCGCGTTTACTGCATGAACAATCTCAAGCAAATAGCCATACTCATGCAGATTTATACCGATAATTACGGCGATGTCTTTCCCGCGCACCGCAATCAAAACGTCAATGATAACAGCGTCACGATCTCCATGTCCAATTGGTGGGGCCTTAGCATCATCGGGCTGGGTACCAACGGCGGCGGCAACTCCAACATCTTCCATTGCCCCGCCCTCAAATACAAAAACAACTACGGCGGCGTCACCTGGTCCTGGAATTTCGATCCGCACTTCGTCGGTTACGGTTACAATAATTTCTTCCTCGGCTTCCATCCGGACGGCGTGGAAACCCAGATCGTCGGCGGCATTAAATTCATCAGCAACGACACCTTCAAACGCAGCGGTCTCAAGGCCCCCGGCAGCACCCTCATGATCGCCGACTGCATGCCTTCTTCGGACGACATCAACGGCTGGAGTTCCTGCTGCTATTGGATCTATGCCTCCTGGACCGGCCATCAGGGCGTCGAAACGAACCGCCACGGCGGCAAAGCCGAGGTGGTCTTCACCGACGGCCACGCCGAGACTCGTATTGACTCAACCATCAACCCGCCCGTGGACCCGGCTGACGCCACCGTCCAGGGCCAGATTAACTCCCGCTTCTGGGACCCCTTGCAACACTCACTCAGGTGACCACCCTGTATTGATTGAATGACATTGAATTAAGCACCATGAAACGCATCCTCTCCATCCTTCCTGCTCTCCTCCTTTCCTGCAACTTTGCCCCGGCGCAACTCGATCCGGGCAACCCGCTGTCGGGCCTTGAGAAACTTAAAAACTTCAAGACCCTGCGCGCCTCTTCCGCCGACCCGGACTGGCGCAACGGCAACGGGGACTGCCGGTGGATCAAACCGGGCGGCACTCTGACTCTGGCTGATCTCAAAGGTCCGGGGGAAATCGTCCACTTCTGGTGTACCATTGCGGACCAGGAGCCGAATTATTCCCGTTTGCTCACCTTGCGCATTTATTGGGATGGCGAGACCAATGCCAGTGTGGAATGTCCGATTGGCGATTTCTTTGGCATGGGGATGGGTGTTGACAAACCGTTCGATTCCTTGCCGGTTCGCGTGAGTTCCGATGGCCGGGGCCGCAACTGTTATTGGCCGATGCCGTTCCGAAAATCAGCCCGCGTTGTCATTGTCAACGAAGGCAAAAAACCGTGCAATGCATTCTACTATTACATCGATTGGCAGCAATTGCCATCGTTGCCGGATGACAGCGCCTGCTTCCACGCCATGTACCGCCAGGAGTTCCCATGCGTCATGGGCCGGAATTATCTCATCGCGGATCTTAAGGGGCGCGGGCAATACGTGGGCACAGTCTTGAGCGTCTATCTGTCCTCGCCGGGCTGGTTTGGTGAAGGCAATGACCTCTTTTTCATCGATGGCGAAAAGGAGCCAAGCCTGCGCGGAACGGGCACGGAAGATTATTTTTGCGACGGCTGGGGTTTCCGCGAGCAGTCCGGCCCGTTTTATGGCACCCCGCTTTGGGAAGGTTATGACACTGGCAATCGCGGCAGCGCTTACCGCTGGCATATCGCCGATCCAATCACATTCAAGAAATCCTTGCGCATGGAAATCCAGCACCGGGGCGCCCAGGATTTCCCCGACGGCACATCCACCGGCTACATCGAACGCGACGATTTGATGTCCAGCGTGGCATTCTGGTATCAAATCGAGCCTCACCAGACCTGGCCGCCCTTGCCGCCCGGGCCGGCGCGTTTGCCGTTCCACGAATGGATTATGCTCAAAGGCTACGAAGCCTTGGCCGCCGCCAGGCATTCCGACGATCCAATTGAAGCTCAGTCTTTGGACGGAGTAACCGATGGCAGGCAACTGTGGTTCCACCCGCGCAACGACAAGGGATGGTTGGAAGTGTCGTTCGAAACCCGGACAAACCAGGACATCGAACTGACCGCCAAAACAGTGCATTCCTACGATTACGGGATCTACCGGGTATTGCTCGACGCCAGGCAAATCGCGCAGCTTGACCTTTATGATTCCGCAATCGTTCCCACGGCGGAAAAACTGGGGACTCAAAAGCTGGCGGCCGGGACGCATACTTTGCGGTTTGAATGCGCCGGCAAGTCCCCCAAATCAGCCGGGTATTATTTGGGCTTTGATGCGCTGGTGGTGCGTGTCCCGGCTTACAGCCGGTCCCCAAGTGTCGATTTGCGAACACTGCAAAAACACAAATAATGAGGAACCATCGCGCGCCCGGTGTCCCATCTCTCATGCGGCTTTTCGTCATCTTCGTGAGTGCCGCATGGTTCTTGAATGCGGACGTCCTGCAAGCCGGGCAACTCTTCTCGCACGACGTGCGGCTCGATGACAGTGGGAAGCTTCTCAGTTGGGTTGATTCAGAATCTCCTTACGACTATGTCATCCGGACTAACTGGGAGATGTTTAAAAGCATCCCGGTGCAGGCGGATGGCTTCCGAACCTATTTTACCCATCCGGAATTCAATGGAATTAACGATCCTGCCCAACCGCTGTTCTCGGGACGCCCCTGGGCTCACAACCCCGCCGGATTGTTTGCCATGCTCACCGACGGGGCGATCCTCTATTACGCCTATTCCGGGGACCAGACCGTCATGGATCGGGTGCGTGACATGCTGGATCACATGATCGCGTTCGGAACCACCGGCGCCACTGATTCCTGGGCGCTGGCGCCCTATTCCAGCTCTGATGCCGGCAACCCTGTTTACAAGGGCGGCACGGACACCATTTATTGCGACCAGGAAAACCACACGCCTTGCGGTCGCGGTGACGGCGTGGGCTTTCTGGAACCGGACAAGGTCGGCGAACTTGGTTGCGCCTATCTCCAGTTCTACGAATTTACCCTGGAGACGAAGTATCTCCATGCCGCTCTCCATTGCGCCGATGCGTTGGCGGCGCATGTGCGTCCCGGCGACCAAAGCCATTCCCCCTGGCCTTTTCGCGTCGATGCCGGGACCGGGACCCGGATTCGCGAGGAATACACCGCCAACACCATCGGACCCATACGCCTGTTTGACGAACTTCTCCGGCTCAAGCACGGTCGCCAAAAGTCCTACAGGCGCGCGCGCGACATGGCCTGGCGTTGGCTGATGGCTTACCCCGTCCAGAACCAAGTCTGGACGCAATATTTTGAGGATGTGCTCATCTATCCAGACTACCGAACCAACAGGAACCAGTATTCGGCGCTGGAAACTGCGCGCTATTTGCTCCAGCACCCGGAGAAGGATCCCCAGGCGCTTGTCCACGCCAAAAGGATGCTGGACTGGGTGACCGGCTTCTTCGCCACCGACTCCGTGACAATGGCGGGACTGCATGAGAAGGGGTTGCAGTGGGGCGCGGAAGTGCTTTCCGAGCAGGTGAACGACAAGGACAAAATGTCCAGCCACACCGCGCGCTACGCTTCCGTCCGCGCCCTTTGGTATGAAGTAACCGGCGATCTTGACTCCAAAGAACGCGCCTTTCGTTCCTTTAACTGGGCCACTTACTCCTCGCGCGAGGACGGGCTGGTCCAAACCAGTCTCGATGTTCCCACCGGCTTTTGGTTCTCCGACGGCTACGGCGATTACATGCGCCACTTTCAGCGAGGCATGGCATCGGTCCCGGAATGGGCTCCGCCCAAAGAGTCGCGCCTGCTGGGCTCGACTTCCGTGGTGCGCGCCATTCATTACGGGGACCATCAGATTGATTACGTGACGTTCGACAAGGCTTCGCGCGAAGTATTGAGATTGCGCGATGCCCCAACGGCGGTTCGCGCCGGGGAGAAAATCCTGCCCCTGGTGAACAGCCTCAAAGGGGGCGTTCAGGGATACACCATGGAGGCAATCGCGGGCGGTGGTTTTGCGGTTCGCATCCGGCACGGGCATTCGGGTGCTGTCACGATCCAATTCGCCAATCCCCGCTTTTAAACAAGATGAAACCGGCCTCTTGCCGCCAGTTTGGCGCTCCGGCGATATTCTCCGGGAGTGGTCCCGATTTTCCGGGTGAACACGGTGTGCAGATACTCGCCATAGTTGAACCCCGTTTTTTCGGCGATCTGGGACAGATTCCATTCGGTATCTGTCAATAGCTGTTTCACTTTTTCCAGCCGCAACCGCACCACCTCGGCTTTTGGGGAGCGCCCCATCTTTGCGGCGAAACGCCGTTCGAATACGCGCCGGCACATGCTCGCCACTTTCGCCGCCTCATTAATGGTGATGGGATCAAAAGCATGATCGCGGATGAAACGCAATCCGACCGCCAACTGCCGGTCATCCAGGGCCAGCACTTCGGTGGAGCGCCGCGTCACAATCTCGCGGGGTGGGATATGCACCGGCTTCGCGGGGGGGTTGTCGCCTTTCATCATCCGATCAAGCAAAACGGCCGCTTCATACCCGATGCGAAGCGTGTCTGGCGCCACGCTCGTCAGGGGGGGGTCGGATAATTCGCAGAGTATTTCATCATTGTCCACCCCGATGATCGCCACTTCCTCGGGCACTGCCAGATCCAGACGGCGGCAGAGATTCAAGACCTGCTGGCCGCGAATATCATTGCAGGCCATCACTCCGATTGGTTTGGGAAGCGAAACCAGCCACTGTTCGAGGTGTTCCTGGAAGAGAAACCCCTGCCTCTCGTATCCGATGGTTTGCGTCTGCGGCGATCGCGTCGGCGGCGCGTACATCTGGCATGAAAACCCGGAAAGCGCCAGGTGTTCCTGGAACCAATGCGATCGCTTGTCGGAATAATTGGCCCCTACGAATCCGCAAAACGCGTAGTGTCGAAAACCCCGGGACATGAGATGTTCGGCGGCGATCTCCGCCACCTTCCGGTCGTCGGTATCAATCAGCGGCAGATTAAAACCGCTGACCGAGCCGCGCAAATCCACCGCCGGCACACCAAGCTGGCGGACAAACGCGGCCATTTCCGGCGTTTCCACCCGGGCGATCACCCCGTCTCCGTCCCAGTTCCTCAGCCAGACTGGAAACGCATCGGTCCACTTCCATTCGTCGCTTTGCACGGACCATTCGTGGTGCTCGCGCACGAATTTGGCTATGCCCAGGAACAATCCGCGGCCATAAGCCCGTGACGACTCGATGAGCAGCGCCACACGGCGCCGTTTTGGAGCAACTCGTTGTCGGCGGGGTTTCATACCACAAAGTTTTCATTGGGCAAAAACCTCAACGGCCTTGCGAAATGGATAATGGGCATCTCCACTGCAATGATCTTCTGCGGTTGTATTGTTTGATGTTTTTCCAATGGACACCCCTTTCTACACCACGGTCGCAAATACTCAATATAAAAGCGTGTTCCCTCAATGACAACCGCCCGGATTTGTTGCAAAAAGGATGGGGCCATCGAGCCGAAATGGGTGCTCGCAACAGTGCCTGGGAATAGTTCAACGAACGCATGGTAACTCGAATATGCCAACAACACTAAAGCCCAGGCACGTTTACCTGGCATCAAGCGGCGACCTGCGCCTTTCAGCCAATCAAAAATGCTGGCCGGAACAGGCGAAAATGGAGGCTGCCCTCGCCAAAGCTCTCAAGGCTGCCGGCTGGACCCCCGTGCGCGCCCATCCTTACGACAAGGCCAGGAAGCACGGCTTCATTGATTCACAAAAAATGGGCATGGAAGTCTTTCGCCGCCTTGATCCAAACGCGCCCTTAATTGTGGCGGAAAGCGTCTGGCAATACAGTCATCACGTCTTGTCCGGCTTGATGACCCATCGCGGGCCAATTCTCACCCTGGCCAACTGGAGCGGCACCTGGCCGGGGTTGGTGGGCATGCTCAACCTCAACGGCTCGCTGACCAAGGCCGGTGTCAAATATAGCACTCTGTGGAGCGGGAACTTTTCTGACAACCTGTTCAAAGACAGCCTGCGGCGATGGCTCACCCAGGGCGCCCTCACCCACGACCAAAGCCACGTCAAGGATCTTTCTCTTTCGAATCTGCCGGAAGCCGATGAGCAATTGGGCCGGCAATTCGGCCTGGAGTTCAGGCGAAAGAAGGCCATCCTCGGTGTTTTCGACGAAGGCTGCATGGGGATGTATAATGCCGTCATCCCGGATGAACTGCTCCATCGCACCGGCATCTTCAAGGAACGTCTCAGCCAGTCTTCCCTTTACGCCGCCATGCAGTCAGTTTCGAATGCCGAAGCCCGGGAGGTTTTTGCCTGGCTCAAGCGCAAGGGGCTCCGGTTCAACATTGGCCGGGACAAGGAAACTGAATTGACGGAATGGCAGATTCTTCAACAGTGCAAAATGTACGTGGCCGCCGTCCGCATTGCGGACGAGTTCGGCTGCGCCGCCATTGGCATTCAGTACCAGCAGGGCCTCAAAGATCTCACGCCCGCGAGCGATCTGGCTGAAGGCTTGCTAAACAACGTGGACCGGCCGCCGGTCAAGCATGAAAAGAACGGCCGCATACTTTTTGCCGGCGAGGCCATCCCTCATTTCAACGAGGTGGACGAATGCGCCGGGATGGATGGACTTGTGACCTACCATCTTTGGCGGAAACTGGGATTTGCCCCGGAAAACACCCTGCACGACATTCGCTGGGGCCGTCACTACAAAGGGGATGGCGTGGACGATTACGTCTGGGTCTTCCTGATTTCCGGCGCCGTTCCGCCGGCGCACCTTGGGGGCTACAAGCACGCCGTCAGCGAGCGCCAGCCTCCGATGTACTTCCGCTTGGGCGGTGGCACTATCAAAGGAGTTTCCAAACCCGGCCCCATCGTCTGGAGCCGTGTGTTCATCATGGACGGCAAATTGCACTGCGACCTCGGCGTGGGCCGGGCCGTTGATTTGCCCAAACGGGAAACCGAACGCCGTTGGCGCGAAACCACCCCGCAATGGCCCATCATGCATGCCGTTCTCGACGGAGTTTCTCGCGACCAGATGATGTCCAGGCACAAAGCAAATCACATACAAGTGGTTTATGCGCCAACCGAGAAGCAGGCGCATCGCGGGGCGCGGATTAAAGCGGCCGCGCTGGCCGCGCTCGGTCTTGAAGTTCATCTCTGTGGCAATGTGGATTTGGGTTGAACATCCACCGCCGGGCGGCACATAATTTCTTCGTTGGAAGACGGGCAACAGCAAGGATATGAACATGCGTCGGCGTCGATTCCTTCAACTCGGAGCGGCCTTGCTCCTGCCTGCTGTCTCAGATTGGCATCTTCTGGCGGCTGAAGCTGCTTCCTCACCCGGCCTCGACCCCTCCGGGGGGATAATTCCTGCTCCAATAGATGCTGCGCAGTGGCCGGCCTACCGGGAGGCATTGGTCAGGTGGCGCCAGGCAACCCGGGCACGGCTTCATTACGACGGCGCGTTATACCGGCGCCCCGAGTTTGCCTGGTCCGCCTCCAATTATGCCTGCTGCTTTCTCATGATGTGCGACGAGACGTTTTACGACTTCCGCCGCGGCCGCTACACTGTGGAGTCACTCCTGGAACAGGGAAGGCGTGAATTCGGCGGCTACGACAGCGTCATGCTTTGGCACGCCTATCCGCGCATCGGAGTGGACCAACGCAATCAATTCGATTTTTACCGCGACATGCCCGGTGGACTCAAAGGCGTCCGCGACGTCGTCCGCCAGTTCCACAAGCACAATCTCAGAGTTTACCTCGACTACAATCCTTGGGATGTCGGCACCCGCCGGGAGAAGGACCCCGACCTGGAGGTGCTGGCCAACCTCGTCCATGAAGTCGGGGCCGATGGGCTTTTCCTCGACACGTTGAACAAGGGGGGCGCGGATTTTCGCGCAAGGCTGGATGCCGTGCGACCGGGCGCGATCCTGGAGAGCGAGGATGCCGTGCCGCTGGAAAACATCGGCGACCATCTCGCCTCCTGGGCGCAATGGTTCCAGGACAGTTATGCCCCCGGCGTGCTCAAGCACAAATGGTTCGAGCCTCGTCACATGCAGCACCAGATCCGGCGATGGGACCCTGATCACTCCGGCGAGTTGCACTCCGCCTGGATGAATGGCAGCGGGATGATGATTTGGGAAAATGTGTTCGGCTCCTGGGTGCCATGGAACCAAAGGGACCGTTCCATCCTGCGCGCCATGCTTCCCATCCAGCGCCGCTTCTCCAGGCTGTTCAACACCGGAAGCTGGACGCCGCTTGTTCCCGTCGAGCAACCCGGCGTCTTTGCCTCCTTGTGGAAGGTTAACGACCTGCGCCTGTGGACGCTGGTCAACCGCGCTGAAACCCCCTGCAACGGTATGTTGCTCAAAGCGCCGTCCATCGCCGGCCACCATTACTTTGATCTGTTAAGTGGCATCGAACTCACAGGGGATTCCGGCAAGGAAAGCATGTTCCTGTCCGGCAGTATTCCTCCGCGTGGCATCGCATGCTTCCTCTCCGGCACGAGGGCGGCTTTGGGGGCGGACTTCGGCGGCTTCCTGATCCGGCAAGCCCGGTTGGACTCTCGGAAATGTTTCAAAACCGATCGGCTCAAATTCGAAATGGAAACGCTCCCGATCACCCGTTCGCCGCACCAACGAATCCCGCCCGGCATGGTGGAGATTCCTCCGGTCGCCGTTGAGTTGAGCATCGACATGCGCAGGAGGGAATGCGGCTATTATGAATCCACGCCCCCGGCGGATGAGGATTTGGGGGATTCCTATGACTTTCGGGTTCACACCATGCGCCGCTCGGTGGCGCTGGCGCGCTTCGCCATGGATGAAACGCTTGTTACCAACGCAGATTTCGCCTCCTTCCTCCAGGCCAGCGGCTATCAACCGCGCTTCCGGCGAAACTTCCTGAAACACTGGCGGCATGGACGCTTCCCGGCGGGCCGGGAACAACACCCTGTTGTGTACGTGGATTTGGATGACGCCCGCGCTTATGCCAAATGGGCCGGCAAGCGGCTTCCCACCGAGGAGGAATGGCAATACGCGGCTCAAGGAAACGATGGCAGAAAATACCCATGGGGCGGCCTCATGGAGCCGGGCCGCTGCAATGGCGGGGATACGGGCGACACCACGCCGGTCAGAGCCTTCCCGCAAGGCCGCTCGCCCTACGGTTGTTATGACATGTGCGGCAACGTTTGGGAATGGACGGAAAGCTGGCGCAGCGACGGCCATACACGATTTTGCATCATCCGGGGAGGCGCCTTTTTCAGGGCGGCAGGCTCTGGTTGGTATGCCGATGGCGGCCCGTGCCCGGCCGATTTTGCCGCCAAGTTCTTGCTGATGTGGCCCGGTCTTGACCGATGCAGTACGATTGGCTTCCGCTGTGCGGTTGACCTGGGGGCTTGAGAAACGGCTTTTCAGGGCATGGCCGCGCCGCCCCCGGCCACGGTGCTCTTGTCAAACAGGCGCGTGCCCAGCACGATTTTTTTTGGGACGGTTTCCCCCTTGAGAATCTTCAGGGCGGTGTCGATGGCCTCCGCCCCTCCGGTCGGATAGCGAAAGGTCGCGTCAAGTATTCCTTGCTGGACATATGCCACCCCCTCCTGCGGCAGGGCGTCGATCCCCACAAACACGATGTTCTCCCGTCCGGCGGCCTTGGCGGCTAGATAAGCCCCGTGCGCCCCGGGATCGTTGTGCGCATACACCAGGTCGATCCGGTCGAATCGCGACAGCGCGGACTCCATCTCCTTTCGCGCCTCCGGTTCGAGCCATTTCATGTCGGCCTCGAATATCACCTCGATGCCCGACCCGGCGATGCCCTCGCGAAAACCGTTGTGCCGGTCCTGGCCGGGGATGGAAGTCATCAAGCCCATCAACTCGACCACCCGGCCTTTGCCGCCGAGTTTCTTGACGATCCATTGTCCGGCGGCCTTGCCAATTTTCTTGTTGTCAGCGCCAATGAAACAGGTGTATTTGTCGCCCAGAAGGGCGCGGTCCAGGACGATGACCGGAATGCCGGCCTCCATGGCGCGGGCCACGGGTTCGGTCAGGGGCTGGGCTTCTTTCGGGCTGATGAGGATGAGATCGGCTTTGGCGCTGACAAGTTCCTCAATGTGGGAACGCTGTTTGAGGGTGTCGTTCTGCGCGTCCTTGAAGATCACGTTCAGTTCCGGATGTTGGGCGGCGGCGGTCCGGATGTCCTCGTTCATCTGCACGCGCCACGGCTCGCCCAGATTGCACTGGGACATGCCGATGGTGTAACGGCGGGCGGCGTTGGCCTGGGCGGCATCGGAATTGGAACGGTTGCAGCCTGCCAAAAGCCCGGCCAGAAAGGCGAAGCCAACGGAAAGAATTTGAATGGATTGCTTGTGCATTTTTTCGCTTATTTATGCTTATTTATGCCTTTTCATGCTTTTTCATGCTTATTTGCGGTTCCGCCGCTGCGTCATGACCGCCGCGACAATAATGACGCCCGTCAGAACCAGGCGCCCCGCTTCGGGCACGGCGTTAATGCTGAGAATCTTATCCAGATAGCCAATTGTCAACACCCCCAGCAAAGTCAGACCCATCCCGCCCCGTCCCCCCATCAGGCTGGTGCCGCCGATGACCACCATGGCGATGGCGACTAATTCGTAACCAGCGCCGGCCTCGGGATCGCCTTGCTGCTCTTGGGCCGCCTGGCAAAGCCCGGCCACGGCGGCAAACAAGCCGGATGCCGCATAGGCGCACGCCTTCGCGCCGATGACCGGGACGCCGGACAAGCGGGCCGCTTCTTCGTTGCCGCCAATGGCGTAAAGGTAGCGGCCCCAACGATGCCGCGACAAAGCGACCCAAGCCAGGGCCAGGCAAATGATAAAAATCACGGTCACCATGGAAAGGTTGCCGCCCAAAATCCGATGATCAATGCCGCGGAAGAGCGCCGGCACATCCACGTATCGATAAGAGCCGTCGGCATTTTGCACGGCGGTTGACACCTTCATTCCGCCTGAGGCGTATTTGGCCAGGCCCCGCGCGAAGACCATCATGGCCAGGGTGGCGATAAACGGCTGGACGCGCCAGGCGGCCGTAATCAATCCCGACACCATGCCGCAAGCAGCGCCGATGACCAGGCTCGCGGGCACGACTTCCCAAGCGGGCCAGTTCCAGTGAACCGCCATTTTCGCGGCGCACACCGCCGTCAGGGCCACGACACTGCCGACGGCCAGATCAATGCCTCCGGAAATGATGACCAGCGTCATGCCGCACGCCAGCATGCCATAGACGGATGCCTGTCGCAGAGTGTCGCGATGGGTGCCGATTTTGAAAAACGCGCCGTCGGCATTGAACACCGCGCCCGCCGCCATCACCAGTAACAGCGCCAGCAAAGCCCGGCCTCCCGCGCTGGCGAGAAAGATTTTCCAGGCGGGTGGCGGCGGAGCAGGGGAAGCAGCGTTCATAATGATTTCGCAACCTGGCCCATTGCCGCCGCCAGCACCGCCCCGGGTGTCGCCTGGCTGCGGGAAAGTTCGGCGGTGATGCGTCCCCGGTGCAGCACAACGACCCGGTCGCTCAAGGTCAATAATTCGGGCATTTCCGAGGTGATGAGCAGAATGGCGATGCCTTGGGCCGTCCACTCGTCCACCAATTGGTATATCTCCCTTTTTGCGCCGACATCGATGCCGCGCGTCGGCTCGTCGAGCAGAAGCAGGCGGGGCCGGGTTTGCAATGATTTGGAAAGCGCCACCTTTTGCTGGTTGCCACCGGAAAGCGTGCCGGCTTCGGCGTCCAGCGACGGGGCGCGCAAACGCATGGGAGAGGTAATTTCCCGGGCGACGGCGCGCTCGCGGGCCGGGTTGCGCCAGCCGCAGGGCGAAAGCTCGCGCAGACCGGCCAGCGTTGCGTTGGCGGTGACAGACATCGAGAGCACCAGGCCCGTGGCCTTGCGGTCGTTGGTCAGGAGGGCAACGCCGGAGGCAATGGCCTTTCGGGGCGAGGAAAAGCGGGCCGACCGGCCATCCAATTGCACCACGCCGCTGGTGCGGGAACCATAGGCGCCAAACAATCCGAGAAAGAATTCGCTGGCGCCGGAACCTTGCAGTCCGCCAATGCCCACGACTTCCCCGGCGCGGGCCGACAATGAAATCTGAGTGACAGATGGCCGCCCGGAAAAGCCCGACGGGAAAACGCTGAAATTCTCCAGGCGCAGGCGCTCCCGTCCCGGATGGGGCACGCGGCGCGGAAATTGTTCGCCCAGCTCGCGTCCAACCATCCACTGGATCAACTTCGGGGCGGGCAGTTCGGCGGCTGGAGCCGAACCGATCCACCGGCCGTCACGCAGCACGGTAATGCGATCGGCGATGCGCTCAATTTCCTCCATTTTGTGTGTGATATAGACGATGGCGCAGCCACGCGCCTTGAGCGATTGGATCAAGGCGAAAAGCTTGGCGGCTTCCGGCGCATTGAGGGCGCTGGTTGGCTCGTCCATGACAATGACCCGGGCATCCTGGCTGAGGGCTTTGGCAATTTCGATGAGCTGCTGGATGGCGGCGGGAAAATCTTCCACCGCCTGGCGGACGTCGATATCCAGGCCGAGTTGCGCCACACATCGCCGGGCGGACTGTTGTTGTTCACCTGCTCTCACAAAACCAGCCCGGGTCGCCGTGCGGCCGAGAAAGATGTTATCCGCCACGCTCATCGCGCCGATGAGGGACAATTCCTGGTGAATCACCGCCACGCCCAGCGCACAGGCTTGGAGCGGATTTCTCGGATGCGCCTCGCGACCGTCGATTTCAAGGCGGCCTTCGAAGTCGGTATGAATGCCGGCGAGAATTTTGATCAAGGTGCTTTTGCCCGCGCCATTCTCCCCGGCCAGAACGTGGACCTCGCCCGCGCGGCATTCGAATTGGACATCCCGCAACACCGTGACTTGCCCGAATCTCTTGGTGATGCCGGACATGCGCACCAATGGCGGCTGGTTGGGAGTGGATTCAGGCATTTATGTGTATTGGACTTGGCGAATGTCGAGCGTGCCCGACTTTGGTTCGTAAAACGGTTTGCCGCCGCGGATTCCAACGGTCCCGTAACTGGTGGCGGTGGAGAAGAAACAGCGGAAATCGCCCTTGATGGAAGGATGGAGGTAAAGGATTTTGTCAACCGCGTCGTAGCGCGCGCCGCTCAAGCCGAACAAGAGCGCGTAGGAAGACATGGCCCGGGCGTACCAGTGGCCGCATTCGTATTCGTCGAAAGGATTGCGCACACGCCCGTCATAGCGGTCGCGGCACGCCCGCACGATGGCGAGGCCCTCTTCGACCATCCCCATGCGCATCATGTGGGACGCAGACTGGTATTCAATGCCGGTCCAAACTTCGTTGGAGTAGGGAAATGGCAGGGAAAGCTGGCCGCCTTTGGGCCAGGTGCAAAGGAGCAACCCTCCTTCAGCGCCGCAAGCATAGGACGGGCGCTGGGGATCGGCGAAATCCGAAAGGTCTTGTTTCAAATTGTAGCGATGGACCGCGCGCAGATGGCTTGTCACCTTCGCCGGGTCCAGCACCTGGCCGACGCCGCAGGCCAGGGCCAGCCAGGAACCAAGCACGCCATCAGAGAGACAGCCGTCGCCGTATTGATATTTCGGCCCCTCCCGGGCAAGGATGGCCAGCGCTTCAGGCGAATAACTGCCGCTAAAGCTCGACAACTTCGTCGGATCCCTGGCGCGCAATCCTTTCCACTGGATGCGCTGCACAAAGTATTCTCCGTTGAAAAGCTTTGTTTGGGCATTCTGTGTGCCCGCCCGCAGAAGCCGGGAGTAAAGCGGAACTTCGTCCTCGAGAGCCTTGCCCATGGTCACGGCAGCTTGCAATGCCCCCAGATAGAAACTGGCGCACATGCCGTCCGGGCCCCAAAATTCGATGTCGTAAGTGTTGTGATGCGGCTCTTCGACCATGCCTTGGTGGCGCGGGTCCCATGTTTCGATGCAGAAGTCAAGACTCCGTTTCACCCTGGGCCAGAGAGAACGCAGCCACGCCGTGTCGCCGCTGATGCGCCAATCGCGGAAGACCTTCATAATGCCGCCGAGCTGGCCGTCGGCTGCGGCATGAAAACCATGCTCCACCGGCCGAATGGGCAGGGCGCTTCGAAAAGTTTGATGGCCGGCTTCATTCTGGGAAGGGCCAAATTCCGTTTCCCGCAAGGTGCGCTCCAGATTTGGGAAGAGATGCGCGATGGCCTGGGCGTAATTCCAGACGTGCGTACAGGACCCGCTGCAACAGCCGGATCCGTCGTCGCACCCTTCCCACCCCCACAGCTTCCCGTCCGTTTGCCGGAGGACGGTCGGTGATTTGAGAATGCAAAGATTCGCGCCGGCCGCTTCCAGCACTTCAGGCGGCAGGGTGGAATCGTAAAAGCAATCGCTGAAACGGACTGTGTTGCGACGCAGCTCATCGTAATGCCCGCGCCAATAGGCCGTGACTTCCTCGATGCCGGTGAAGCGCCCCGCGTACCAAGGGCGGAAGTATCCATCCGTTGAGGACGCGGCGCCGGCAGGGTCTTTGCCCTCCCGCAGATCGGTCCGGCCGACAAACCACGCCAGTCGCACCACGATGCTCCTGGATTCGCCCGCCGCAAGCTGGAACGGGACGAATAGAGTCGCGCCGGGACTGAATGTGCCGTTGGCGGGGGGCGGAGATTCGAAGCAGGCGCCTTTGGCTGCGTCGCGCCAAGCCATGGTCAACGGGTCCCACCACCCGCCGCGAAACCAGGCATGGTTCACCTTGACAGCCGGTTCCGAGACCGTCGCCGAAAACGCGCCTTCCTCCCAAGGCCGTTCCGGCGGGCTTCCACACCAAAGGATGAAGCCCCCTTCCACCGGCCGCACCGCCTGGGGGTTGCCGCCGATGGCCATGAAGTTCTTGGAATTGAAAGAGAAGACAGCCTCCTGCCCGTGAGAGGCGCGATTGGTAAATCGATACTCCAGCGCGGCCACGGGCAGGCAGGCATTATCGGCGTCACCAGGTTCGAATGGGCTCCACCCCGCAACCTCGACCGCAACCGGCCACTCATCATCGGCAAGGTGAACCGTGCCGAAGGGAAAGCGGGCGTCGAACGAGGCCGTTTTGAAACGCGGCAGGCCGTAGGTTGTTCCGCCAAAGCCCATGCCGGAGCCGGGCAGGCCAAAAATCTTCCGCGCTGGAACAGGCCCTTCCAGCACGCGCGCCGACGGCTGCGCCCCATGCAAAGCCAGCGCGGCAAACAGACAGGGTTCATTGAAAAAATCGGGCTGATTTCGCAGCGAAACATGCGACAGCGCGCCGGTGCCTTCGAGACAGACCATGCCGGCGCCGATTCCCCCCATCGGGTACGCCACCTGGTTTATAAATTCCCCGGCATATCGGCCGGCATAATTCCGCCGGCCGTTCGCGATGCGTGCTTTCTGCGCAGATGTCTTTTCAGCCGGTGACGCGCACCCTGTCCCGAAACCGCCCGTCGCGCCCACTGCGCTGGCCGTGACGGCGGAAAGTTTGAGGAACTCCCGGCGGGGCATCCTTGATTTTTCGTTTGAATCCGGTGTTGTCATTCAATGCAATTCCAGTTCGTCGCGGGAGGGAAATTTGGGGAATTTTTTGTGCGGCTCGGTCTGGTACCAGAACGCCACCGACGCCACGTCATCCTGCAAGGGCAGGTATCGATCGCCCGATTGCCAGCCGAGGGCCTGAATGGTCACCTTCAGATCATGCTGGAACCGGACCGGGTCGGGGATGTGCCACCGATAGAGGCTGAAACGCTGCTGTGAATCGTACACCCCATCCGGCCGAATGACTTGAGGCAGGCCGGAATAAGGATGGGTGAATTCCACATAACGTGTCTTGCCGTCAGGTCCGCTGCCTTCGAAATCGTAAGAGCCGCAGAAATAATCCTCCGTTCCCGTGCCGCAAATGGTCGGAAACTCCCCGTCCCCGTCGATAAAAAACTTCACCTCGCCCTCGCCCCACCAACCGGTGTTGTGCGTGCCGCAGGCCAGGCAGGTGCCGATGTACTGGCCATCACCTTCCACCCCGTCCAGGATGGTGTAGGCGCCTTTGGTTCGCAACGGATTCTCCCTTCGGAACTGGGCGTGGAAATAAGCGGCATTGGCGGGAACCTCCCCCAGCGCGTAGTTAATTTGGTAATACAAAACCATTTTTTCATCGGCCAGATTTTCCATCGTGATGCGGCACTTCTTCCGGAACGGCATCGGCCAATAGCAATTGAAGCCGCAGCGGGGATTGACGCAAACCGGCGCGGAATTAATCAACGGACAACGGTCCCACCTGGCCCAGCCGCTGGCAAAAAAATCCGCCACCGGCACTTCCACGGAGGGATCGGTTTCGTCATCCCAGTAAATGCGCAGCACCGACCAGCGCCAGTTGCCGGTGGGCGTCATCCAGATGCTGCGGATGCTGCCCGGGCCGGCGATTTCAGCGAGGGTGAAGGCGCTCTTTGCATTGATATTGACCGAGGGGGAAACCTTCCAGCCCTGGCCCAATTCGCGGGACGCCCCTTTTCCCGTGCCATTGGTGGCCATGCCGGCCCGGCCTTTTTCACCGGTGAAACTTTCCGGGCTGATCGAGCGGGACTGAACGTTGTAAAGCCGGCAAATATTATCCAGCGAGACGCTCAAACCGCCCGGTGGCTGGTCCTCCGCGCGAAGACTGGAAGGGAAACTGGCAAGAGCGCAGAAAGTGATAAAGAACAGAATTCCTTTTTTCATAGAATTGATTCAGGCCTGTTGCAATGGAGGATTTTTGCGGGAAGTTGCCAAGTTGTCAAAGGCCATTTTCGGCGTCTTCGGGCCGGATGATGCCTGTCGCAAGGCGGGAAAACAGGACGGTTCTTGTGGTGGGCAAAGCACGTCCTGATAAGGCCAATTGCCGGCGTGGAATCAAGGCTTGCTTTTGCCCGCTTGCAGCATAAGATGTTTGAACTCATTACGGAGTGCAACATTAGCGGATATTCATTGCTCATTGTTGAACAGCCCGGTTGAGATGAACTTGAGAAATCATTGGTTCGCCCGCTGTGCATTCGCGCTGGTGGCAGTCGCGGCGGCCTTTCTCGTCCGCGAGGGACTGGGGCGGCTGGCGGGCGGCAGTTTGCCCACTTACATCACTTTTTATCCGGCCGTAATGCTCTCGGCGCTGATCGGGGGCATTGGGCCGGGCCTTTTCGCCACGTTAGTCTCAGCGCTGCTGGTGGATTATTTCATTTTGCCACCGCAAGGCTCGTTCGCCGTGGCGAGCCTGTCGGATGCCGTCGGCCTGGCCATTTTTACGGGCACGGGTGTGTTCCTGAGCGTGGTCGCGGAGCTTTACCGCCGCGCCCGCCAACAGAGCGACACGAATGAAGCGGAGGCTCTCTTGCACGATCGCCGGGAAGCGTCTGCTCGTTGGTCCAGGCAAAGTGTGTTGCTCAATGCGGGATTGGCGGTGTCTCTAATCATCCTGGCGGCGGCGGGATGGCAGTCCGCCCGGAACCTTCGGGCTGTGGCCAAAGCCGATGAAATGGAAAACCATTCCCGCGTCGTGATTCAGGAGTTGGAGCGGTTGGTCTCGGATTTGAAGGACGCAGAAACCGGCCAACGCGGCTACCTGCTCACCGGAGAGGAGAGATACCTGGAGCCGTACCAGACCGCGCCTGGCCTGCTGGAGCGCAGACTGGCCGGCCTGAAGCAACTTGCCCGGGACAACACCGCCCAGCAACAACGCCTGGCCGGCATCGATACCCTGGTTTTGCAGAAGATCTCTGAACTAAATCAAACCATCGAATTGCGGCGCAGCCGGGGTTTGCCGGCCGCCCTTGAGGTCGTGACTACGGATCACGGCAAAAAGCTCATGGACCAAATCCGCCAGCTTGTCGCCGAGGCCCAAAATGAGGAGAACCGTCTGCTGCAAGAGCGGGCCGCGGCCAGGAACGTCGAGGCCGGCAAAACCCTCCAGAGCCTGCTGGCTGGCGGCGTTCTGGCCTTACTCCTGCTGGCCACTGTTTTTCTGTTCCTCAAGCAGGAAAACGCGCGGCGCACGAAAGCCGAAGCCGAGGTGCGCCATCATCGCGACCATTTGCAGGAGATCGTGGCGGCGCGCACGGAGGAACTCAGCCGGGCGAACGAGGTTCTTCAGCAGGCCAAAGAGGCTCTCCGCCAGCAGCGCGAGTGGCTCCGCGTCACCCTCATCAGCATTGGCGACGCCGTGCTGGCGACCGACACCGCGGGCCGGATCACCTTCCTCAATCCCGTCGCGGAATCGCTTTGCGGCTGGCCGGAGAATGAAGTTTTGGGCAAGCCGGTGCAGGACGTTTTCCGCACTCTCAACCAGCAAACCCGCGCGCCGGGCGGGGACATCGTCGCCCGTGTCTTGCACGAGGGCCGGATCGTCGCCCTGGCCAATCATACCGCCCTGTTGGCCCGTGACGGCCGCGAGATTCCAATCGAGGACAGCGCGGCGCCCATCAAGGACGACAATGGGGCTGTCTCCGGCGTTGTGCTGGTCTTCCATGATGTCACCCAAAAACGCCGCGCGCAGGAAGCCTTGCGCGAGAGCCGGGAACGGCTCGAGCTTGCATTGCTCTCATCAAGAATGGCCACGTTTGACTGGGACATCGTCAAGAACAAGCGCACCTGGAGTCATGGTGTTCACAGCCTGTTGGGAACCAAGGAAGAGACTTTCAGTGGAACAGCCGAAGAGTTTTTCCAGATAATGCATCCGGATGACAGAAGTGCCGTCCAAGCCGCCCTGTCCAGGGCCGTCGAATCAACCGGGGTTTACGAGTCCGAATACCGCGCCGTGTGGCCTGACGGCAGCATTCGCCACATTGCCGCCAGAGGGAGAATCCAACGTGACAACGCGGGCCGCGCGATTTTGTTGACTGGAGTTTGCTGGGACATAACTGAGCGCAAACAGGCCGAGGAAGCGTCCACCCGGTTGGCCGCGATCGTCGAGTCTTCTGATGATGCCATCGTTTCCAAAGAGCCTGTTTAAAAACGCCTGAAATTCCACTTTAACGTTAACTTGTACTTTACAGCGCGTACCTCTATAAGCTGAGGATGCGTTATACACATGATTTGACAGACCAACAATGGAACTTGATTTCA
>Ga0224554_1000535_pt1 | contig 30751 bp, 31 predicted proteins | sample 714S22024metaG_FD_180666 | JGI IMG/M metagenome (GOLD analysis project Ga0224554, IMG submission 180666) | Peat soil microbial communities from Stordalen Mire, Sweden - 717 S2 20-24 | ecosystem: Environmental > Terrestrial > Soil > Wetlands > Peat | place: Sweden: Norrbotten County, Stordalen...
AGCTTCGGCCCCACCTTCCGTGCTGAAAAATCAAAAACCCGCCGCCATCTCACCGAGTTCTGGATGATCGAGCCCGAAGTCGCCTACATGGACCTCGACGGCCTCCTCGAGCTCGCCGAAAACTTCCTCAGCCACATCGTCCAAAGCGTCCTCAAGAACCGCGCCTCCGAGTTGGAAGTCATCGGCCGCGACAAGGCCAAGCTCGAAGCCATCCAGGCGCCGTTCCCGCGCCTCCGCTACGACGATGCTGTAGAAATGCTCAACCAGGCCCACAAGGACGGCCACCTCGAAGCGCCCTTTGTCTACGGCAACGACTTCGGATCCCCCGATGAAACCTGGCTCAGCTCGCAGTACGACCGGCCCGTCATGGTCAATCGCTACCCAGCCGACGTCAAGGCCTTCTATATGGAGCCCGATCCCCAGGACGCGCGCTACGCCCTCTGCGTCGACGTGCTCGCCCCTGAAGGCTACGGCGAAATCATCGGCGGCTCGCAGCGTGTTTCCAGTTTTGAGTTATTGAACGCTCGCATCGAGCAGCACAACCTGCCCAAGGAAGCCTTCCAGTGGTATCTTGACCTGCGCCGCTACGGCAGCGTGCCCCACTCCGGCTTCGGCATGGGCATTGAGCGCGCCGTCGCCTGGATCTGCGGCCTCGACCACGTCCGCGAAACCATCCCCTTCGCCCGCACCCTCCACCGCATCTATCCCTGAGCACAGACCGGGTGCGCCATCCTTCAGCAGCCTCACACGGCAGACGGTTTGTCGGCGCAGCGACGCCCGTCATTTGTCGAGACATCGCTACGCCCTGGAGCAAGCAAACCAAAGGGAGTCAAGGCTGCAGGTCGAACGCCGGACGCAAACTGCCATCCATGTAGAGCGGCACCGAAGTGTGCTCGTGAACAATCTTCCATGCCCCGTCAATGCGTTCGAAGCACATGGTCTCGCGCATCCAGAAGCTGATGGGGCGATCGGCCTCTTTTTTCGTTCCGCTCATGCGCAGATAGCCATACCCGTACGCATGATCGCCGCTGACCACGACCTTGAAGTTTTCGGCAGTCAGCTCAATCGGCGTTTCCCACGTTGCGAGCCACTTGCGCTTGCGCTCCACGCTGATGCCGTCGTGGGAGAGCGGCGGCTCGAGATCGTAGATGACCGCGTGCGGCGCGAACGGAGCAGCAATGCCTTCGGGATCCTTCTCGAAGTGGGCTTTGTGAAGGTCGGCGCCAAGAGCCAGAATTTCGGCCTCGTCGGCGGAAACGGATCGGTTCAACGTTGCAGTTGACATGAGAAACCTCCTGGGGTGTGAGTTGTTGGTTGCAGATCGCCGATCCGATCAAGCCGCAGGGAAAAGAATCGCTGTCACGTTCTCATCCGCAGGCGTGCTGCTTGGATCGGTAAGGTAGTGCTCAATGTTAAAGTCATCGCGCAGGGCGATCTTCTTTTCCGCGACGATTTCAAAAGCGCGCGTGTTGGCTCCAGGCAACTGGTCAAATGGACCGGTGAGCGTAAAGCGAGCGTACTTTCCCCCACTTACTTTTTCGTAGCTCAACCCTTCAGGCAAATCGGCAGGCGGCGCCGCAAGCATGAAACCGGCGCGATAGATTTCCTTGGTCGGCTTGTAAAACGCCGCAGCGCCTGTGATCTGGTTGTGCGCCATCAAAGAAGGCGCGAATTTCTGCACCGTCTGCCACGCTCCAGGAGCATTGGCCGGAATGTTGCCGACACGCTCCACGAAGACGTAATAGGTTGCGGGAAAATCGACGGTTTCAGGTTCCTGGGTGAGATGGATCGTCGGGCTCATAGGTCCGCTCCTTTTCGGGTTGGGGATTTTTGGTTTTTGATTCCGCAGAATTGGCACCGATCAGCGAAACCGATCGTTGAGGGGATTCGATGCCGAGGCAAGTCCTATCCTGCGAAATCCTCGGGGCCATATTCCGGCCGAATCTCAATGTCTGAATCGACCAGCATTGGGTTCGGGCATTTCTTGAGCCATTCGACGGCTTCATCCATCGATTTGACCTCCCAAAGCCAGTAGCCTGCGACCTGCTCTTCGGTCGGATCGAAAGGGCCGTTGACGACCGTTCTTTGCGCGCCCGAGAAGCGGATGCGCTTGGCCTGCGAAGTCGGCTTCAGACCTCCGCCGCCCTTCATAATGCCGGCCTCGATGAGTTCGTGGTTGAATTTACCCATCCCAGCCATCAACTCAGCGGTTGGCAAAGTGCCTTTCTCGCTGTCTTTCGTCGCCTTCACAAAAACCATGCACTTCATTTTTCAAACCTCCTGTCGTTTTGAATTTGGTTGGGGATCGAACAAGATCTGGATGTAACGGCGCAGGTGATCCAGGCATGCCGCGGCGACCTGAGAGCTTTGTTGAGCTTTGGCCAGGATGAAGGCCCCCTGAATCACTGCTTGCGTGTGGTAGGCAAGGCTCGCTGCAGTCCAGTCGGCGGCAATGCCGTACTTCTCGATGGCTGCGTCGATGTCGCGAACGAGCGTGGCTGCATGGGCGGCAATGCACCGGTCGCAGACTTTGCGGATCGCCGGGTGGGTGTCGTAGGTTTCCTGAACCATGGTGCCAAGCAGGCAAGTGTACTCAGGAAGATCGCCTTTGAGGATCGAGATGCGGAACTCTACGTATCCGAGAAGGCGATCGAGCGGGTCAGAGAGAAACTGATAAGGCGCCGTAGAGAAGACTTGGTCGGCGTAGGCGGAGAAATGCTCTGCGGCGGCAAGAGCCAGGTCCTCTTTGCCGGCGAAGTGATGGAAGAAACTGCCCTTGGTAAGCTCGGCAGCTTCACAAATGTCCTCGACGCGGGCCGCTGTAAAACCCTTGGCGCGAATCACGTAGAGGGCGGCATCGATAAGTTTGGTTCTGGAATCGTGAGCGATCTGCATTCTCATAGTCACTCCATACCGACCAGTTGGTACGAATATACCAACCGGTCGGTATGCTGTAAAGCAAATCTTTTTCACAAACGGCCAGAGCCCCGGTCATAACCCGACGACGAAGCGTGGTTACCCCTCCGCCCGCCGCCTGAAGCGATGAAACCGCAACATCGGGAAGGACGAGCGACCAGGAACCCCCGCCCTCCCCGCGGTGTCTAAGTCCTCAGAAGTTTCAAATTGGATCACGCAAGCGAAGAGGAGGTCCCATGACAGTCGGGAACGGTCACGTTGCAAATCAACTGCAGGGAGACATTAATGTCACTCCACTGATCGACGTCCTGTTGGTCGTGCTCATCATCTTCATGATCATTGTTCCGGCAATCCCTCACGGCCTCAACGCAGCACTGCCTCGGCAATCCGCAGGACCGGCGCCGAGCCCCGACACTCCCATTGTGGTAGAAATCATGAGTGCCCGCGATGGACGTGTAAGTTACAAGATCAATCAGGACAATGTGAGCCTCAACGATCTGGCGAGCCGCCTCAGCGGCCTGCTTTCCGTTCGCGCGGAAAAAGTCATGTGCATCCGCGCAGACAGCAATCTTGTCTTTTCAACGGTCGCACAGGTTGTCGATATCGGAAAAGGCGCGGGTGCCGACCACATCGGACTCATGAATTGATGAAATCGGCAGACCGACTTTAAGCCGAGTTCCGAGCGTCGTAATCAAGTGAGTCGCAGAATTCGGCTTCTGTACGGTGGCTGCCCAACTGGCTCCCCGACCAGCAGAGAAAAGTTTAATCGGGAATACTTACCTCTGCGGGAGATTCTGCCGGTGTGGGTCTCGTCTTCGCCGCTGCGCTAATAGAGTCGGAGACGACCCAGGCGGCGCCAATCATAGCGATGGAGATCGCATTGCCCGCCCAAATGAAGTGATTGCCCGGCCCGGGGGAGAGCTTCGGAATCCAGAAAAGCAATTCGAAGATCGCGATCTCCGCAGTGAGCAGGCGCGACGCGAGCGGAGCCAGGATGCCGGTGAGGATCGCTATGGCCGCCCCGAAAAAGCCCAGGGTGGTCGCGTAGGCCCAGAACATCTTGTTCGGCGGCAGCCAACCCGGGATAAAGTTCAACAGACCCGGCATGTCAACGATGTGGACAATGCCGAAGGAAATGGGGCAGATACCAAAGAGGAGTACGAAGAAGGACCGGTGGCGCGCAAGGTATGAACCGGCAGGCGACAAGATCGCGCAAAGCACCAGGCCGGCGGCCACCAGCGAGAACTCCTCAAAGACATTGCCGATTGGGTCGTAGTTGCCAAGATTCACAAAGGCCTGGGGCAGCCACAGGAGTGTGAAAACGGCGTAGAGAACGGTGAGCGTCAGTGCACCGGCGCGAGCTGTTCGGCGCCATAGGAGCGCCAGTCCGGCGGCAAGCTCGATGGATCCGGTGAGATACGCCAGCGGCACGCGGAAGGGTACATTCGGGCCGACGTGCTGCCACGTGACTGCGAAGTCACCCGAGGCCAGGCCGAGAACGCCAAGAGAAATGGCGCCGGCGGCGTACGCGTAAATGCCGAGATTGGATATTAGACTGCGCTTTTGCATGGTTCCCTGTTCCCTGTTCCCTGACCTCTGATCTCTGATCTCTGATCTCTGCCTAAAGCCTGCGCAAAAACTCGTTAATTACCTGCAAAAACGCGCAAAAAACGACCAAAAACGCACTTTTTCCTATCAACTGTCGAGTTGGTCGAAGTCGTTTTCCAAAAAACAGTCGAGGTGGTCCAGAACACTGCACGACCCCTCACAAGCAACCGCCCAACTGTCCTCTCTCAGGAACAGTTTTGCATTCAAAACGGCAACCAGCACCAGCCAAAAAATACGTGCGCGCAAAATGCGACATGGAACTGAGACCTGAAAACTGAGAGCTGAAGCCTAGCCCCCTAGCTTCCCATTTTTCAAACGGAACCGCTCTCCGCGCCACACAATCGTGTTTCCGGTAAGCCCAACGGCCCACAGGCCCATCGCCACCACATCGCGCAAAGGCAGCAGCCAAAGGCTCGGCAGCACCTGGTGATCGCCCAGCACTTCAGCGCCCACCATCATGGCTTCCGCCAGCCGCAGAAAGAAGCTTAACCCCAGCAGCCACAAGCTCAAAGGGCTCACTCCGCTGGCAAGAACATTCACCAGGGCCAATCCCATTCCGTGCGTCACCAAAAGTCCCGCATACCCGCCGGGCCGCTCATCCCGCACCGTGCGCGCCCACCGTAACTGGTGGTCAACAAAGCCTTTCCAGTCGTATGCCGGAATCCCGGTCTCCACCACTTCCGTACATAACGCCACGCGGTAACCGGCTCTCGCCACGCGAACGCCCAACTGGTAGTCGTCCGCCAGGTAGTTCACCAGCGCCAGCAACCCGCCGGACTTCGCCAGCGCCTCGCGGCTCACCGCCAGCGTCGACCCGAGGCCAAAGTTCAATCCCCCTTCAATCACCTTTGAAACCAGCAGTCCCGCCATGAAGTCCGTGGCGATCCCCAAAGCTTCAAACCGCGAAAACAGCGTTTCGTGCGCACGTCCGCGATAGAGCGCCGTCACCAGCCCAACCGGTGCCTTTTGAGTGCCTTGACCCTCCGGCGCAAAGCACCCCATCACCCGCTCCAGGTATTTCGGCGAGACGGTGATGTCAGAGTCGTTGATCAGCAGAAAATCAAACCGCGCATGCGCCCCGAGCTGCACCAGCGTACTCACCTTGCCGTTGGTTCCCAGACGCTCCGGGCACACGATAAGCCTGATCGAAAGCCTTGGAAACTCGACCTTCAGCCTCTCCACAGCCGTTACAGCAGGATCGTCGAGCGAAGAAACCCCAAACAGCAATTCAAACTCACCCGAATAGTCTTGAGCACAGTGACTCCGGAACGCATCCATCATCGCGGGGTCCATTCCTTTCAGTGACTTGAGGACACTCACGTTCGGGGAGAACGCGGCCACAGGCTTGCGGCGGCTATAGAGATAAATCCGCGCTGCCAGCATTGCTGCCAGAAAATACCCCATCCCAGCCACGGTTAGAACCGTAGTCAGGATCTCGACAGCATGGGCAAACTCGTGCGCTATCACAGAAGCAAGTTTACATTTGCGTGTTGCGTCAGGGCAGTCATTTCTGACCCGCGGCGCCTGTCCGTAGATTTACTCGTATCGCAGCGCTTCGATCGGATCCAGATTTGCCGCCTTCCACGCCGGATAAATCCCGAAAAGCAAACCAATCGCGCAAGAAACACCAAACCCAATCCCCACCCACATCGCTGAAACCGTCGCCGGCAATCCAATCGGGAGAAAATAGACAATCCACGTAAGTACCGCTCCCACCAGGATGCCGGCTACGCCGCCCAGCGCGCAAAGAGTAACAGCCTCGGTAGTGAACTGCGTGAGTATGGTTCGCTTGGTTGCTCCGATTGCCTTTCGAATTCCGATTTCGCGAGTACGTTCCGTCACGCTCACCAGCATGATATTCATCACGCCCACGCCGCCCACCATCAGCCCCACGCTGGAAACGGCGATCATGAACGCAACCAGCCCACCTGTGATCTGGCCCCAAAGTTCGGTGAGCGAGTCCGGCCCGAAGATATCAAAGTTGTCGTCGGCTTGCGTCTTTACGTGGCGCCTTATGCGCAGCAGTTCGCGAATCTCTTCCTGGACCAGATCCTTGTTCTTGGGGTCGTCGTACTTGGCATTGATCATCAGGTCCGTGACCTCCGGATGAAGGTCATGGAATGTGTTGATTGGGAAAAAGACCGAGTTGTCGTTGGGGTTCTTTCCCGTTCCAATGGGCTGCTTGCGCGGATCCATCACGCCAATGACCGTATAGAGACTACTTTCCACGCTTACTTCCTTGCCGATCGGATCCTCTCCGGCGGAAAAAAGATCTTCCGCTGTGTCGTGACCGAGCACGACCACCTTGGCGTGACGCTGATCCTCCCCATCCGTGAAGAACCGCCCTTCCTGCAGGGTCGTATTTGTGGTGTCTGCCACCTGCGCTGTGTGCGCCTCAAAAATTGAGCCCGCCACTTTGCGGCCCTCGTACTTCACGCTAATGCCGCCAACGAAAAATGCCTGCGCGTAGCGCTGCATTGCGTCTGCGGCCACAACGTGTGGTAAGTCACGAACCGCCAGGGCGTCGTCGAGCGTCAGCTTTTTGCGCGTCAGCTCTTCGCTGGTCAGCTTTTCAGGTCCAAAAGGCAGGTGAAACACCCAGAACACATTGGTACCCAGCGAATCGGCAAACTCGGCCACTCGGTTATTCAAGCCGTTAATGATTGATGAAATCGTAATGACGGTGGTCACGCCGATCACGATGCCCAGAATCGTCAGGCCCGAACGCAGCTTGTTCGTCCTCAGCGTATCCAGGGCCATTTTTACCGATTCGCCTGCCTGTCCTTGCGCCATAAGATGCAGCTCCTGGATGCCTCTACAACTCAGCTCTCAATGCGACCACCGGGTCGAGCTTGGCCGCTTTGCTCGCCGGATAAACCCCAAAGAAGATCCCCGTCGCCCCTGATACAAACAATCCCAGCAGCACACTCCACAACTGCACATTGGTTGGGAAGCCAATGATGAGAGTGATCAGCTTGGCAACCAAGACTCCCGCAATGACGCCAATAGCTCCGCCAGTCAGCGCCATCGTCGCGCTCTCGATCAGGAATTGCATCAGCACGTCGCGTTGCCGTGCGCCCAGCGCCTTGCGCACGCCAATTTCGCGCGTCCGTTCCGTCACGCTGACAAGCATGATGTTCATGATCACGATTCCGCCGACCACCAGCGATATGGATGCAATGCCGACCACCACGTCAAAGAAGATCGCGGTGAACTGTTTCCAGATGTCCATGTATGTGTCGTTGGTTTCTAGCTCGAAGTCGTCTTCGCTCCCCGGAGCATCGTGGCGGCGTGCGCGCATCAGCACTCTTACGTCGTTTTCAGCGCGGTCCATCCCCGCGGCATCGCCACTGCCGCGCGCATAAATGCTCACCGAATCGTGAGTGCCGTAGGTTTGCTGGAATGTGGTGATCGGCACCGCAACCCAGTTGTCCATCGATTGTCCGAACATCTTGCCCAGGCGCGCGCCCACGCCCACTATGTTGTAAGAAATCCCGTCTACGCGGATTTCTTTGCCGATCGGATCGCTGTCTCCCAACAGGTTGTCAACAATGTCGTAGCCGACGATCACGCTGTGTGCCGCATGTTCATCGTCGGCCGGCGTAAAGCCGCGGCCTATCGCGATCTCAGTACTGTTCAGGTCCAGCATCGTCCAGGTGAGTCCGCGAATACTCGTTCCGGTCGTGGACTGCCCGTTGAATCGCACGCCTCCCGATTGGCTCAGCATTGCACCCACTTCGGCGCATTCCTTGCAGCTGTCCCTGACCGCCTCGTAGTCCTCGATATTGATGATCTTGCGCTTCTGGTATTTGGTGTATGCCTGGGGCGACATGATCACCGCGGCTGCACGCGATACTGAGAACACATCCGCGCCATGGCTTGAGAGTTTGTTGGCCACATACGAGTTGGCGCCGTTCACCATTGTGATCACCATGATCACTGACGCCACGCCCATCACCACGCCAAGCAGCGTGAGAATCGTGCGCATCTTGTTGCCCCACAGCGACTGCAGCGCGAGTTTAAGTGCCTCAGTGAATTGCATGATCCAGCTTTCCTTGCCCGGCTTTTGCCCGGTTCACCCAGAATGATGAGATATCCGCTACCCGAATGGCGCGACGCGCCCCGAAGCCCCGCTTAAAGGATACGCGCAGCCGCCGTAGCCGGTTCCGCTTCATGGATATGGGAATCGGCCGTGCGTCTCACGAGCCGGAGCTCCCAAATCCCTTCTCTGCGCGCGCCGACAATTCCAGTGTCCCCACTTCTTTGACGTGTCCTGTGAGAACGGGGACCGGAATCATTTGCGCAATTTTCTCACCGGCCTTCAGCACCACCTCCGACTCGCCCAGATTGGTCATCAGCACCAGGATCTCGCCCCGGTAACCCGCATCAATCACTCCACCCGTTGTTGCAATTCCTCTGGCTGCGATTGACGAGCGGTCCCGCACCAGCAAACCAAGCTGAGCGCCCGTCTCAGGGTCACGCGCTTCAACCGCGATGCCCGTCCGCGCCCTCACTGTGGCGCGCGGAGCAAGGGCAATGTCTTCAAGCGCGAACAGATCGTAACCAAGGTCCTCTCCCGGATGCGCCACTACCGGCAGCCGTGCTGCCTCGTCCAACCGCTTCACACGCAACATGATCTGATGGTACCGGATCGGCATCGCAAGGCGGCACTACCCAAAAATGGTCAGCCCCGCCGGAGTCTATCCGGCGGGGCTGTCATGAGTATTCGGCAAAAGGACCTGTAAGCCGAATTCTGTCGTGTGCGGTCATTCCTCTAGGCGCCGCGTTACCGCGGACACTCATCAGCGACCTACCCGGAGGTTTCGGCAATTGCTTGAGCCGCCTGAGCGCATCGGGCAGATGCGCAACGCCGCCTGGCTCTTGGCTTTACCCGTTACCGGGGCGTTTCCCTCCCTATTTGGTCTTGCTCCGTGTGGGGTTTACCCTGCCTCCGGCTTTACAGACGGAGCGGTGCGCTCTTACCGCACCATTTCACCCTTACCCCGGCGGGAATGGCCGTCCAGGCGAACCTGAGGGGCCCTTCCGGAAGCCCTCCAATGGAGGGGTAGCCGAGGCGGTATTTTTTCTGTGGCACTGGCCGTCCATGAGCCTTGACGCTCACGTCCCGGACGTTATCCGGCACACTGCCCTGCGGAGTTCGGACTTTCCTCCCCCGGTAGCCAGCTTGCGCCAACTCCCGGCAGCGACCGCCCGGTCCTCCTGCCAGTCCCTAGTGTATCGCGATCTAGATTCGCACCCTCTTCCCTCAAGCACCTTCAAGCTCAATCCTTTGAATCCACTCCTTTCCTTCACTCATCCACTGCACAAGCGAAAGAACTGGAATTACCCTCTGCATGCCGGGCTGGCTCCCTACATCGGTCAATCGAATACACTCCAGGAGAAGGAGAACATCATGAAGATTGCTTCCTTGATTGCGCGCTACCTGCTGGGATTGGCATTCCTGGTCCTCGGCATGAATGCCTACCTGCATTTCCTTCCGATGGGCCCCCTGCCGGCAGGACCGGCCGGGCAGTTCCTGGGAGTGCTTGTCTCCACGAAATACGCCAACGTGGTTGCCCTCTTCCAGGTAGTGCCTGCCATCTTGTTCCTATTCAACCGGTTTGTGCCGCTTGGGCTTGCTCTCCTGGCTCCGGTCCTTTTCAATATCTTGATTTTCCACGCACTCATGCAGCCGAGCGGCCTGCCGATCGCGTTGGTGCTGACGGTGCTGTGGCTTCTCGTCTTCTACCCTCTTCGCGCCAACTTTGCCGGTCTCCTTCAAAAGCAGGCCTAGTTCCTTCGAGCTCGCACTTCCGGTCGGCGGCCACCGGCATAGCCGCCGATCCTTACGATCAGGATCACCGATGATCCAATATCTCTATCTCGGTCGCGTCGACTACGACGAAGGTCTCCGGCTCCAGGCGGAGATCGCAGCGTTGCGGCTCCAGGGCCGCGTTGACAACGTTCTGCTTCTCCTCGAGCATCCGCCAGTCCTCACGCTTGGACGCAATGCCAATCGCAGCAACATTCTGGCGTCGGATGAGCTGCTGGCCAGCCGCGGGGTAACCCTCCACGAGATCAACCGCGGCGGCGACGTCACTTATCATGGTCCCGGTCAGCTGATCGGCTACCCCATCTTTGACTTGCGCAGCCTGAAAAACTCCAGCGGCGGCCGACTCGGCCCCGTTGACTTTGTGCGCCTGATGGAAGAGGCTCTCATTCGTCTTTGCGGACAATTCAGCGTACCCGCCGGGCGAATCTGCGGCCTCACGGGCGTCTGGTGTGCCGCGGACGGCATCCCTTTGGACGGGAGTTGTCCTGCAATGGAAAAGGACCGCCCAAAAGGAGAGCGCAAGATTGGCGCAATAGGCATCCACGTCTCGCGCGGAATCACTTCGCATGGCTTTGCGTTCAACGTCACCACCGACTTGCGCGATTTTGCGCTCATCAACCCTTGCGGTATCACCAACCGCCCAGTCACCAGTCTCGCTCTTGAAATTGAGCGCAAGCCAGAAGGCCAAAGGGCCGAGCTTCCTTCCCTCGAAGCCATTGCGCATAACGCAGCCCGTCAGTTTGGCATGGTTTTTGGCGAGCAGGTGCTGGCCGTCGAGAATCTTCATCTTCTGCGCGGGCAGGCTGAAGCCGTACCCATCTTTCCGGCGCAGGATACGCCGCTCCAGGTTCCACACGAGGTCGAACGACTTCTGCACACCAAAGAGCGTCCAGTTCAGGGTTGACCCTCGCCCAACAAACCTGTTGCTCCGCGATTTATAATCCGGCAGGAACTGCCCGCAAACGAATTCCGATGTGCGGAGAGAAGGATTCATGCCAACCGACGTAATCATGCCCCAGATGGGCGAGTCGATCGTTGAGGGCACCATTACCAAATGGCTCAAGAAGACGGGTGATCGCGTCGAGAAAGACGAGCCGCTCTTCGAAATCTCCACCGACAAGGTGGACGCCGAGATTCCATCGCCGGTGGCAGGCATTCTCTCTGCCATCAAGTTTCCCGAAGGCGTTACGGTAGGCATCAACACCGTGGTTGCTGTCATTTCGGATAGCGGCGAAGCAGTCCTGGCTGGTCAGGAAGACGAGCCAGCCGCATTGACTTCTTCCAGCGGCACTCCGGTCGTCATGCCCCAGATGGGCGAGTCCATTTTCGAGGGCACCATCACGAAATGGCTCAAGAAACCCGGTGACCGCGTCGAGAAAGACGAACCGCTCTTCGAAATCTCGACGGACAAGGTGGATGCTGAGATTCCTGCGCCTTTGGCTGGAATCCTCAGTGAGATCAAGGTTCCTGAAGGATCCACTGTTCAGATCAATACGGTCGTTGCGGTGATTGGTGGTCCGGGAACATCCGGCCCCAGTACGCAAGTCGGAGCGCCGCAGATGTCGCCCGTCCTAGCGAACTCGTCCTCCGCGGTTTCCGCTCCATCGCAGGAAGTTCGTTCCTCGCCGCTGGTGCGCAGGATTGCCATTGAAAACAACGTCGATCTTGCGCTGGTTCGAGGTACCGGCGCCAATGGCCGCATCACCAAGGAAGACATTCTGCACTATCTGGCTGCCCCGAAACCGCAACCGGCGGCTCCGCAGTTGTCTCCGTCGGCCGGTTCGCCAACACTTCACGCACCTGGGGACCTAGTACCGATGTCGAAGATGCGCACCATTATTGGCCAGAGAATGGTGGAGAGCCTGCAGAAGAGCCCGCACGCGCACACGGTCTACAAGATCGACATGACGCGCATCGCCCGTCTCCGCGAGCGCGAGAAGGCTGCATTCGAGCACCATATAGGCGTCAAGCTCACCTTCATGCCGTTCATCGCCGCCGCCGCTGTTGATGCTCTGCGCAAATATCCGATCGTCAATGCGTCGGTTGAAGACGGATCGATCCGCTACCACCAGAACATCAATCTTGGCATTGCTGTGGCACTCGAGTGGGGTCTCATCGTGCCGGTCATCCGCCAGGCAGAGCAACGCAGCTTTGTTGAACTGGCCCGCGCCATAGCCGACTTGGCTGGCCGTGCCCGCTCGAAGAAGCTCATGCCCGACGAGACCGGCGGCTCCACCTTCACACTCACCAATTCCGGCGCTTTCGGCGGCGAATTCGGCATGCCGATCATCAACCAGCCGGAGTCCGCCATTCTCGCCATCGGTGGCTTGCGCAAGGAGCCCGTCGTCATTACTGACGCAGAGGGCAACGACACCATTGCCATCCGGTCTGTGCAGTTGTGCTGCCTTGGCTTCGATCACCGCACCATCGACGGCGCGGACTCCGGCAAATTCATGCTCGAGTTCAAGAGAGCGCTCGAAACATGGGACCGGAAGATCAACTAAGCCGTTGGTTATGCAACGGCGCTCACCGCTGATGCTTCCAGCTCGATCGCTCTTGGAAAGAGGATGTTGTTTTCGAGATGAATGTGCTGGTGAAGGTCCTGTCCAAACTCCTTCAGGCCATCGTAGAACGCGTGGTACGTTGGACACGCGCACGCGGGCGTCGTGAAATGGTCGCTTAACCGGTCCATCTCGGCAAGCAATCCACCGGCGGCATCGTGTTCACGGGTCGTCATCGCAATGGGATTAGCCACCGTACCAAAGCAGGATGAAGGCTGAGTGGTGCCAGTGGTCTGCGCAAGTTCAAGCCCGGCGATGTATGGAAACAGGATGTTTTCTTCCTTTGCGAGATGTTGTGTCAACTCCTCATCCAGTTGCTTCAGAGCATGCTGTAGCGCGGGCAGATGAGCCTGGGTGTCGCCGTGACGGTTCACCACTTTTTCCGCCAGCGTGGCAAGTCGTGGTAACTCCCGCTTCACGTATGCGTGATGCGTGGCCACAATGTGCGTGATCAGCTGTCCCAGTGGACCCTTGGTCCAGTCAACTGGGGCGACCTCATTGGCGTTGGCTGCGGCGTCGAGGGCTGCGAGGACTTCGTCCACCGGGATGTCGCGTTCATTGCAAGCCTCAGCCAGCGGCTTGCGCCCGCCGCAGCAATAGTCAATGCCGAGTCGCTCGAAAACACGGATGGAATGAGGTTGTTCGAGGGCGATCTCGCGAACGGTCTTTGCAATTGAAGTCATGATCATCTCCTGAACTCACGGTACCCATCCATCGCAGGCGCCACAGCGACTTTAGTCACTGGCAACGATCTTTCGACGTGGGAATTTGAGCTACGCCCGAAGACCCGGCGTCTTTCCGAAAGCCTGGCCCTCGTTTTTGCAGATAATTACTTGGCGACGGCGCACAATCACACCATAGGCAATTTTCCGGGGACGCAGCGGTCCAAACCGTCTCGTTTCCCGGAAATCGCCCGCAACCCCTTTGATATCTGGTTTCTGCGGCGATCTTCAATGAAATGACATATTTGGCGCAGATGCCCTACGATAACCCCTTTCCTTAGAGGAATTTAGCCGCAGAATCCGGATAGGGGGGGGGGTACAAAAACCCAGGTGCACCCCCGCTTACATCGGCTGCCTGCACTCAGTGGTCGATGTTCTCAGCGTTGGGCACAAGCTGCATGTAGACTTCCCGGGAGATATTGGTCTGCCAGTGCCCGCTCAAGCGCGCAGCGCCCACGAGTCCAAGGAACACAAGCGCGATTATGGCGGCAATCGCCTGCGGGTTCAGGGCGCGCAGCCTCCATCGAGCCGTGACTGCATCCGGCTGCCTGCGCGGTGGCAGTGAGAGCTGCAAGGCATTTTCCGCGGGGCAGACGGCAACGCACTCCATGCACCCCGTGCACTCGACGGACCGAATCTGCACCAGCCTGTCCACTGGAAGATGCGACGGGCAGGCTTTATTACATTTGCCGCAGTCGATACACGCTTGCTGGTCGCGCCGAATCTTCACCGGACTCAGAACAGAGACAAGACCCATGAGTGTGCCGTACGGGCAAAGAAAACGGCACCAGAAGTTCTGGATGAAAATCGACAAGAACACAAGGATCGCGATCACCGCAATTCCGACCGTGCCGATGTACCTGAAGAAGTTCAACATCTTCACGTCTGCCACGATGCTGAACGGCGACATGAGAAATTCGCCGAGTTGCTGTTGCGACATCGTAAAAACGATAAAGACAAAGAACGCGAGCAGAATGTATTTGAGGCTCCTAAGCGGCAAATCGAGCCAAACGGGCGCCGTGAAGTTGCGCTTGTAAACCTTGCGGCCCAGCTTCCACAGATACTCTGAGAACGTACCAACCGGGCAGAGCCACGAGCAAAATGATTTCTTGACCAACACGCTCGTCAGTAGAAAAGCGCAGAGCAGAACCATCGCCGAGGGATGAATCTCTGGAACCTTTCTGGTGACAAGAAAATAGCGAAGGTTCATCAGGCCGGCAATCGGCAACCATCCATCCACCCCTGCGGGCCGCTCGATTGAAGTTGAGCCACCGGCGATTTCGAACGACCGCACCCAGAGTACGAATTGAGCGCCAATCACTGCGTTGAGCAAAAGAAAAGCAAATTGCACTGCACGGCGAATCTGTTGTGAGCGATCGGGTTGCGCTCTGCGAACCAGTGCTTTCTTTTGTCTGGCCGGCACGTTTCCAGCTGATTCGGCCTTCGTTGGTTGAGCGGTTAAGGTTGACATGGCGTCCTTCTCAAGTCAACCTTAGGCCGTGCCTGCTTCTGTATCTATGACTTAAGTCACTGCACCTGTTCTCCTACGATGCGAACCTGACAGTGAAGACCCATCGGAGAATCGCGATGCAGGACCAAGTAGTTCTCAACAGACCGAAGGAAACCCAAAAGAAGCTCCTGTTCCTGCCGCGCGAGCACGGGGCCACGGCCATGTTGTTTACGCCCATTGTCTGCGCCGCAATCCTCGCGCGCAGCTGGCACTGGGCCGAACTTGCAACGTTCACCGCGGCATTTGCTGCTCTCGCCGCCAAGGACCCTCTGGTTGTGCTGGCCCGGCAGCGGTTTGTGTGGAAGCAGCCGCATCCTGAGACTGCAATCGCGGCGCGCTGGTTCGCAGGCTGGACTGCCCTCCTCGCCGTCAGCGGATTGGCTCTCCTGGCAGTCTGGCCCGTCAAAGCTATTGTTGCCCTGGGCCTTGGCGTTGCGGCGTTTTCAGCACTCGCCATCGTCGTCAATGTCAGGAACCGTCAGCGTTCGCTTCTGTTCCAAATTGCCAGCGCAGTCGCTCTTACCTCAAGCTCGCTGGCCACTTCGCTCTCGGCTACGGGAACCATCAAGCCCTGGTGCTGGTGGTTGTGGCTCCTGCTGGCCTTGCAAGCATCCGCGGGAATTCTCGTCGTGCACGCTCGACTTGACGCCCGCATCGCATTGCGCTCCGCAGCTCGTGGCAGTCAGGAATTTCGTCGCGCCGCCCAGATCGCGGTTCTTGCTCTCGCCCTGACGGCCATCATAGTCGGCGCCCTCGGCCATAGCTGGATTGCGCTGGCGCTGCTGATTGCCGCCACTGGCTATGCATACGATCTCTATCGCCAACGCGACTCCGCCGCGCTCCAGATGCCGCTCACGACGGTCGGCCAACAAGCATTGGCTCTTTCATCCGTCTTCGCAGTTCTGCTCATTGTCGGGCTGCGGTAGTTGAGTGTTGATTTGCTGATGATGACCTCACGCACCGTTAGTCGGCAGCCTCTTCATTTCCATTCGTGCGGCAAAGCTCCGGCCGGCCGGTGATGCGCCGATTGCCCTGATAGTTTCGCCTGCACTGATGCGCAGTCAAGACGACCTCAATGCGACGCAGCCCAGCCCAGTCCGTCGGATCCCTTGCCGGTGGTGATCGTTCGCGTTACCGTCCACGTAGTCAAATCGATCTCGGCTACCTGATTGCTGCCCATGCATGAGACGTAGGCCTTCTTTCCGCCAGGCGCAGTGAGCACTTCCTGCGGGTCGGCGCCCACTGCAATTGCGTGTGCCACCTTCATCGACTTCAGGTCTACCGCATCGACCACATTCTTGCCGGGAATCGGCATTAGCAGCCAGTTCCCATCCTTGGTAACCGCGGCGCCGTAGCCCAGCCCATCCAATGGAACCCAGGTTTTCACCGTGTTTGTGGCTGTATCGATCACCGCCATCTGTGGCTTGGTCTGATCGGCGGTGAATACCCAGCGATCATCGTTTGAAATTGTGATCCGTTGCGTATTCCCTGAGATGGGGATAATGGCAAGCGTTTTGCGCGCCTTCATATCCAGCACTGACACCGTGCCCGGGCCCACGTTGGCGGTGTATCCGCGCAGCCCATCATGCGAGATCGTCAGCATGTGACTCTCAGGCGATCCCGTTGGAATCGAACCCACAACCTTCCACGTCTTTGGATCGACAACGGTGATGGAATGATCGAGCTCGGTCGTCACGTACAACATTCCATCCCTGGGTCCGAAGACCGGGCAATGCGGCCGCACACCATGATCGAACTGGATGTTGTTCACAATTTTTTGCGAAGCGATATCGATGACCACGATGTTCTGGCCATCGGTGCCCGGCTTACCCACACCTGAGTTTCCATAAATTGGCACAATCGCCAGTTTGCCATCAGGCGAACCGGCCACTTCATGACCTGTTGTTCCGCCTTCATCCACTGAGGCAATCACGGATCCGGCAGCGGGATCCACAATGGCAAGGCTTTTATCGCCCTTCTGGGCGACCAGCAACCGACCGTGCTGAGCAAAGCCAACGGGGACAGCAAAGGACCAAAGCACCAGGGGAAGAAGAAACTGATTTGACTTCAAGTGAACCTCTCTAGAGTTACGAAACGACTATACCGCACGGACGTTTGCATACGGAACCGGTGCCTTTCACCGGTCGAGAAAGAGCATGGTAGGATCCTGATTCCAGGCGGAGAAGCTACCCGTGCGCGATCCATGGGTCGTAGGTTCCCGCGACCCACGTATGGCCTTCGGGATCTTTTACGCCGAATTCGCGGCTACCATAAGGCGTGTCCTCGAGCGGGCGGATAATCTCGGCTCCTGCGGCCACGGCGCGCGCATGGGCGGCTTCGGCATCTGGCACCACAATGTAAACGCTGCGGGTTTCAAAGCCCCCGAGTTCCTTCGGTGTCTTGAAGCCGCGCCCAAATTCGTCGTCCTTGCCGGTTCCGAGCATGATCATTCCGCCACCCAGAGTGAGTTCGGCATGACCGATGGTTCCGTCTGGACCCTCGTGGACAGCGTGCCGTTCAAAGCCAAAGACCTTTGAGAGCCAGTCGATAGCCGCTGGTGCGTTTCGGTAGCGAAGACCGGTGATGACCGTGCTGCGGGATTCAGCCATGGGAGCCTCCGCAGGCAGCCTAGCAGGGAAATGGGGCAGCCGACAATCAATTCCGGTATGCTTGCCGGCATGAGCCTCCCAGCCGGCGATCACGAACTTGTGCAGATTGTGGATGCATCCCTGGCCGATGCGGCGGGGCGTGCGGGCCCATGGCTCGTGTGCAGGCTGGGCTGTACGCAGTGTTGTTTCGGAGCCTTCGCTATCAGCCAGCTCGACGCGCTGCGTCTGGCCGCCGCCATGCAGAAGCTGCGAAGCGAAAACCCCGCCTTGGCTTCAGAGCTTAAGCGCCGCGCGTTTACCTGGATCGGTGAATACGGCCCCGCTTTCCCTGGCGATGTGGGGACGGGGCTTATTGGCGACACGGAATCGGATCGAGATCGCTTTGAGGAATATGCAAATGAGGCCGCCTGCCCTGCGCTTGACCCAGCCACCGGACGGTGCGACGTCTATGAGTGGCGTCCAATGACCTGCCGAGTCTTCGGTCCACCCGTTCGCATGGGCGCAGGCGACGCACTCGGCCATTGTGAACTCTGCTTTAACGGTGCAACCACCGACCAGGTGGCCGCTTGCGAGATGGCAATGCCGCATGATCTCGAGCAGCAACTCATCGACCAGGTCCCTACGAAAGGCGAAACCCTTGTTGCCTTCGCGCTCATTCGCTAGGGCTTCGAGTGCGAGAGTACCTGCACACATGCCGTAAACTGGCTTTAGGAAATTTGCATGCAAACGCGCTCTTGCTGGGTTGAGATAAGCACCCGCTCCCTTGAAAACAACTATCGCTTTCTCGAGAGCCTTGCCCCTCGCGACACCGAACTCATGGCTATCCTCAAAGCCGATGCCTACGGCCATTCGCTTGCACTTTGCGCTCCTGCGGTGGTACGGGCCGGAGCCCGGTGGATCGCCGTGACCAGTGTTGAAGAAGGAATGGCCGCGCGAGCCCTCTGTCCTCAAACGCGGGTGATGGTCATCGGCGGCGTGGTTTCCGGCCAGGGCGCAGAGGTAGTCAATCATGGGCTAACCGCTGTCGTTTGGGAATCCGCGCAAGTGGATGACCTTGAAGCTGCTGCGCGGACCGCGGGCCTGAGGGCCGGCTCCTTGCCGCTTCACCTCGAAATCGATACCGGCATGAGCCGCCAAGGTACAAATCTTGAAGAGCTGCCTTTGCTCTTGGCGCGCTTTGTACCCGGCTCCCCGCTCAGGCTCGAGGGCGTCATGACCCACCTGTTCGCCGCGGACGAATCCACCGGACGGGTCACTCAGAATCAGCTGAGCGAATTGCAAAAGGCTCTGGAGATTGTTGAGGCCGCCGGACTCTATCCCGATTGGCTCAATGTGGGGCAATCCTCGGTGCTGCTCTCCACGAATGGCGCTTCCATTGCTGCCCTCGCGGCCCGCCACGGCATGAAAGCACTCCTGCGTCCCGGAGTCTCCCTCTATGGCATTGTTCCTCGCTTTTACCCGGATTTCGCCAAAGACGCACCGGAGGCACTTATTGAGGCTCGCTCAAGGTTGGAGCCGGTGCTTGCCTTCAAGACAGCCGTCATGAGCGTCCGTGCGATTCCGGCCGGCGCCGTGGTCGGTTACAACGGAACGTTCGTCGCGACAGAGCCGATGCGCCTGGCATTGGTCACGGCGGGTTATGCTGACGGTCTTGCTCGCCTTCTCGGAAACCGCTTTAGCCTGTTGGTTCGCGGGATGCGTGCGCCGCTGGTTGGCCGCGTCAGCATGGACCATGCCGTTCTGGACGTAACGGAGATCGATGGGGTCACCGCTGGCGACGAAGTCGTAATTCTGGGAACCCAGGGCGATGAGACCATCACCGCGTACGATCACGCTGATGCCACTGACACTATCCCGTGGGAAGTTTTGACGCGAATCGCCGCGCGCGTACCGCGCGTCGCCGTTTAGGCCGGCGCTTTTCGATGGATGAAACGAAGCCTTCGACCTTTCGCAGCTCCACGCTCAGGGCAGTCGCACAGGTGCGGGGAATTTACCCCGTCACTGTCTGCTCTGGACAGGTGGCCAGCCCGGCGGCGCCACGCACGGCATCAATCATCGCCTCGCTGCCGATGCAGGAATTGAGCAGCATGTGGTAAAGCCCTCGAGAACACCACTCCTGCTGGTAAAACTTGCGGATCACTGCCGCGCGGCGTTTGTCGAACGTGGCCAGGTGTTGGTCGGCATGCTGAGCCTGCCGCGGGAAGGCGCGCATAAACCAGTCACGCTTGGCGCTCGCAGTTGCATACACAAACACGTGAAAGCACCCCGGTTGTCCGGCAAGCGCACATGCTGAACCACGGCCCACCAACACGCAGTTGCCTTCTTTTGCCGCGTCTGTGATCTCCTGCCTGATGAGCATTAACATACGCTCCGAGTCGAAGATGTGCTCATCACCAATGGCCGCCATTGAATAGCCGGAATCGTGCCAGAAGACTTTACCGTAGCGGTAGTACCAAGGGTCGAGCCGCTCATCGAACTTGGCGGCAAGCTTTGGATCGACGCCGGCCATTCGTGCCGCTCCTGTCACCAGTTCCGAGTCCAAGAGCTTCCAACCCAGCCGCGTAGCCAGGTCGTGAGCGAACTCGCCGCCGCGCGAGCCATACTCACGTTCAACCGTAATCACCTTGATGGGCGCATGCATCATGCCAAGAATTTACCCCCGCGAGTGGAGCATACAACGGAAACTAGTGAAAATGGAACAGGCGCGGAGGGGAGATTCCCGTCCGCGCCTGCTTTTTTCTGCCTTCGGATTTGGCTATTCGTTACTGCGTAATGAGTTGCGGAGCTTCTGGTTTCGACGGCTTCAAGTGATGCGCATTGGGCGGCGCAGGAGCTTCGGGCGCGGTTGGCGCATTGGCAACCGAGGGTGCAGAAGGGAAGGCCGGGCCTTTCTTGATGCGCAAATCGCCGTTGCTCGAGCTCAGCTCGATCTTCGACTGCCCGGAACCGATGCGCCCAGTCACTGTTTTGTCTTCATCGCCGCTTACCGTCAGGCCATATTCCGTCACAATGTCGCCATTGTGCGTGTGGCCGTCCACCGATGCTGACGCATTGGGTGGCAGAGTGATCTCCACATCGCCTTTGCTGTTCTTCGCTTCCACGTTGTAGGCGCCTGCCGGTTCCACTGAAATTCGGCCATCACGATTTTCCACGTAACTGTCACCGTAAATCTGGCTCAGGTCGATGTCTTTGGCGTGCGTCACCACATGCACAAGGCCCTTCGACTCAGTCACACGCAGATCGTCGGAGTCAAAGGTAAGGTCGCCAGGCAGTTCTGCAATCTGCACGTCAGTAATGGACGTGTGGACGCCTAATGGGCCCGCGATATTTTCCATGTGCACTTCGCCAAAGATTTCCCCGCTGATCGAGACGCGCCCCTTGATCTCAGAGAGCGTCAGGTCGTTGCAGTTTCCGTCGGCAGTCAGGTCGCCGCTCACCTGATGGGCCGAAAAATCGTGCCGGCTGTTGGAGAAGTGAATCTGCACCGAACCCGTAATCGCATTTAAATGAGTGTCGCCGTGCGCCGAAACGGTGATCCCTGCGCCCAACCCCGCGGCGGTCACATCCCCCTTGCCGGCATCGACAGTAACCCGTGCGGTTTTAGGAACCGTCACGGTCAGGTTTACCCGCCCGCTGTTGCTGCTCTCTGACCTCACCAGGACTGCGTTGCCACTTACGGTCACCTGGGCCGCTTCAGAATCGAATATCTTTTTGGCTTCTGTATCGTTGCTCGCAAACGCCACTTCATGCGCCTGCACTTCGACGGCTGTGCCATCTCCGGCTGAAATGCTTACGTCTCCACGCGGATTCTCGATTTCGATGGCTGCATTCGACGGAGCCTGGGCAGTCTGAATCTGCTGGTCGTTATCGTGCTCCGGCAGCCCGAACATATTGAAGAAATCATCGTTGTTGCCATTCCAATGATTAAAGAACGGCCCCATGTGGTTCCATCCCGCCGCCCCAAAACCAAGGACCGCCAAAAAGATGATGATTCCTACGAAGCTTCCGCTGCGCCGTACAGGCGTCTCGCGGCGCAAGTCAATTGCCCACTCGGCCAGCAGGCCGAGTCCGGCGAGGATCAGCAGCAAGGGCCACCAGCGTCCATACCATGTCCAGAATTCGCCGGCAGCAATGTGGCCAGTCAGCACCAGCAGTGCCACCACTCCTACGAGGATAAGAATGACTGGGCCAACGATTGAAGGAACGCGCGGGCCGTAAGCGCCGCCGTAGCCCGCCTTCCACGCGTAACGCTGCGCCTTCCAGGCATCGCGCTGCGCACGCCAGGCGGCTTTTTGCTGCTCACGGTACATCCGCCATTGGGTCTTCGGATCGTAGGGCGGATACGGGGGCGGCGGACCGCCCGGGGGCATGTTAGGAGGTACGCTGCTCATGACTGTCCTCCGTCGGGCTCTTTCCCAGAATCATTCGAGTGGGCGGGAACGATCGCGGTCGCCTGCCCCGGATAAGGTGGAACGCCCGTTGGTGTGCTGGGATCCATCCCACCCGCGCTCGCGGGTCCGCCGAAGGGCCAGAAAGTCATATCGCCACCATCAGCGGCCAATGCTGCCCGCTCGGCGAGCAGTAACACTCCGATCAGAATGAGCAGCAGCGGCCAGAAAAGATGCCAGAAGCTATGGATAAGACCCGAGGTGTGCAACAGAGCGAGCACCCCAATGAGCAGCAGGATTGCAGGGCCGCGCAAGCGGCGAATCAGAATATAGCGGTTCATTTTTGTCCTCCTTGCGACTCACCGAGCCGCCGAACCACAAGCCAGACACCCAGTCCAATCAAAAGCAGCGGCCAGGTAAATTCCATCAGGCGGCCCGAAAACAAATCGAGCTGCCCAAGAAGGAACAACAACCCGAGTCCGATAAGCACAATCGCTCCGATTGGCTCTTTGCGGCGCCAATGCAGCGGCGGGACCGGTGGCACTGGAGGTACAGGAGGTGTTCCCGGATCTGCATACCCACCAGCCGAGGGGGTGTACGGGCCCTGGTAAGGGGTCTGGTACGGGGCCTGCTGATAGGGCGATTGCTGATACGGAATCTGCTGACCAGCTTCAGCCGGGCCCTGGCCGGCCTGTCCGGGATTCGCCGGGTTAACCCCAGCTCCTGGTGGACCCTGATACGGAGGCCTTCCGCCTGGAGTGAACCAACTTCCGGCATCATTCAGCCCCAGCGGATCGGGCAGGGGCATTCCATCGCGACGTGCCTTTGCCGTGTGATATGCCTCAAACGACTGATAGACAATCCACGCTGCGATGAAGATCCCGAAGACGTCGTAGACGTGGGCTGCGCTCACCAGCACCGCGAAGATGACCACATGAATCAGGCCTTTGATGAACTGGCCGTTATACATGGCTCCCACGCCGGGAATCAGTCCGAGAACTGCGGCCGTTGTGGGGTTCGGCGTTCCCGGGGCCGGGACATTGAAGGGCTGTTGATAGCTGTGCCACGCCGACCAGCATGGTTCACAAAGAACTTGGCCGCCGGCCGCATTGCGAATGCACGCAGCGCAGAGTGCCTTACCGCAGCTTTGGCAATAGGCGGTCGCATTCACGCCTGTGTGGTTTACGCAGTCCATTGTGTGCTCCTTTCCACTTCCTTTGTTCCCGTCGTGCCATTTTGGAGCCGCCGGAATGCGCGGAGTTTTCCTTCAAACGTCAGGGAAGCCTCTTCAAAATCACTGAGATTGTTTGGGGCCGGCCCTGTTGCCGGTCTGGCCGCGGGCTTGTCTGACTGTTGGAGTGGGTCCATGCGCGAGCCGCCGTCTTTGCCCCCGGGGGTCTGTCTTGACTCGCCCGGTGTTGCATCGCTCGGTCTTGACTGTCCGGCGCCCTGTCCCTGGTCTTCCCCGCCTTCGCTACGCCGCAGTTCCCGCACCCTCGATTCCACCTCGTAAACAAACCGCAGGTGATCGTAATAACGGATGATCGGAACAGATGCCGTTGTGAATCGCCGCTCCATGAAGGAACGAACGGCAGTGGGACGAAGGTCGGCCATGCGCAGGCCACTCAACTTTACCCCTGTCAAATTCAGCGTCAGGGCGATTGAAAAGAACGCCATCGCCGCGGTCATTAACAGTCGCGGTTCGGCAAAGCGGCGAATCTGGGCGGCAAAGCCCGGACGCTGCCATGCCGGCGGCATCGGCAGCACCTTGGTGTTTCCCGCCATCAGGCCGTATCCTGACACCTGTCCCGGTCCAGTCTGAGCCAGGATTTTATCCAGCAGCCCGGCCGGGACCTCTGGTTCCGGGGAGAGAAACTCCAGCCATTCTCGGCCACGCCGCGCTTCTTCAAACAGTGCTGTGCAGGCCTGACAGCCGGCCATATGTTCGGCAAAAAGACTCTCGTCCTCGGGCTTCAGCAGCCCGTCCAGCGCGTCCGCCAAAAGGGTCTCCCACTGGCCACAGGCCGGAGAGTTCGGAATGTGTGCGCGGTCTGGCATGGTTACATCACCTCCCGTTTATTACGTTCCAACAGGCGCGCAAGTTCCGCGCGGCCTCGACTGATGCGGGACTTTACAGTCCCTTCAGGGATGCCCAATACCTGGGCAATCTCTTTGTAGTCAAGATCCTGCAGGTCTCTGAGAATCACTGCTTCGCGCAGCTCAACTGATACGCGTGCCAGGGCATTCTGGACCATCGCCGCAAGTTCCTTCTGGGCAGCCAGTTCATGCGGAGAGGCGCCCGTGGCGGTCAGCCGGTCCAGCGGCTTCAGCTCTTCAGTTGTGTCCCAGCCATCGTCTAGCGATCCGGTTGCCCTCTGGTTGCGGGTGCGGCGGAAGTTATCGACCAACAGGTTACGCGTCATTGTCGTGATCCAAACCTGAAGGCTGCCGCGGCTCGTATCAAAGCTAGCCAGGTTCGAATAGATCTTGAGGAAAACGTCCTGGGTAAGGTCCTCGGCATCAGCCGCATTGCCCGTAAACCGATAGCAGAGGCCATAGACACGCTTATGGTGCGTGCGAACCATCTCGGCCCACGCGCCAGAGTCTCCGTCCATACACCGGCGGACGACTTGCGACCAGTCAACGTCCAGCGGTCTCACCTCCGTGCGCGGTCCCAGAGCGGCAATTGGAGCACCAGTTGCTCCCGAACCCTGATGTCTGTCGATCGGACCGAGCCCCTTGTCTCGCCGCGAGGAGACTAACCCGGGCGTATGGGGAACGCCAATTCTCAGCGCGTCCATCTTACGCCGCGATGGACTGGCTGCGGGCGCCAATCCGATCATGCTCCAGCTTAATGTACCCACGCATTGCATACCGGGCTTATACGCAGGATTTGTGCCTTTGGTTCCGAGGTTGCGAAAATGTTAGTGAGATTACCCCCGGCAGAGCCGGGGGCTTCATTTTGTGAGCCGCTCAAAGCGGCTTGAGCGGGGTCGCTGACGCGGCCCCGGTTGAGGTGGGCCACCTTATTGGTGGCAGATCATTTCCACATGTTGAGCTGATCGATTCGTTTGTCCTCTTGTTCCTGGGTGCGGATGTAGTCTCGAATCACGGCCTCATCTCTGCCCACCGTCGACACGAAGTATCCGCGTGCCCAAAAGCTTTGCCCTGCGTAATTGTGTTTTAGCTCCCCATAAACCCGCGCTAGATGAATCGCGCTTTTACCCTTGATGAACCCTACCACCGAGGAAACCGAGTACTTCGCCGGAATCGAGATCATCATGTGTACATGGTCGGCCAGCAGATGACCTTCCTCGATCCGGCATTCCTTCTGCTCGGCCAGCCTTCGTAATACTTCGCCCAGATGCCTGCGCAGCTTACCGTAAAGCATCTTGCGACGGCATTTCGGAATGAAAACAACGTGGTACTTGCACTCCCACTTCGAGTGGCTTAAGCTCTCATATTCGTCCATCCGGGATTCTCCTTGAAGTGTGCTTGGCGGCTCACCTCTCGGAGTTTCTTGGATGGACTCCCGCAAATGTCAAACTGCTACTGCCACCCCGGCAGAGCCGGGGGATCTCCCGGTGCATTAGGACCATGTCCGGCAACGCTCCCGAACGTCGTGAATTTGGCGTCGTGCACTAGGGCCTGCTAACACTTCCTGCGTGGGGAGCGTGCGGAACGCTCAAAAAAACGGAGGACGCAAGCAATAGCCTGCGCCCTTGGTTCATCCCCGGAATTGGTACTTCCCGCTGAAACCTGACCACAAGTGCCCTAATACCGCTGCAGAAACTCCGGATCCACCGGATTCTCAAACAGCGAGGTATCGCGCGTTACGATCGTCAAGCCCGATGGCGTTACGAAGTACCGGCGCTTGTCCTCTACGGGATCGTAGCCTATGACCGTGCCTTCGGGAATGTGCACATCGCGATCGATAATCGCACGCCGGATGCGACAGTGCCGGCCGATGTTTACATGGGAAAAAATGATGCTCGCGTCCACGTCGGAGTAAGAGTTGACCCTAACGTCCTGCGACAGCACTGAGTTATACACCGAAGCACCCGAGATGATGACTCCAGCTGTGATTACGGAATTGACCGCCATGCCCGAGCGCCCAGGTTCGCCGAAAACGAACTTGGCCGGAGGATATTGGCGCACACGGGTGCGGATAGGCCAGGTCTTGTCATAGAGGTTGAAAATTGGCGAAACCGAACACAAATCCATATTAGCGTCATAGTAGGCATCGAGCGTTCCCACATCGCGCCAATAAAGTGCCTGCTTCTTGTTTTCGTCCACAAAGCTGTAGGCCATCATCTTCTTCCGGCCCAACATGGTTGGCAAAATATTGTGCCCGAAATCGTGCTTCGAATCCGGATCTTCTGCGTCGGCAATGAGCGCTTTCAACAGCGTCTCTGTGTTGAAGATATAAATGCCCATCGAAGCGTCTACCGCATTGGGGTTGAACGGGGATCGGAAGGTGGTTGAGGGTGGCTTCTCCTGGAACCCCAGGATCTCTCCCGTCTGTCCGACCTCGACCACACCGAACCGCGAAACCTCATCCGGCGAGACAGGCAGCGTCGCCAGTGTCACCTCCGCATGGGTTTCCTTGTGGTGTGCCAGCATGCGGCTATAGTCCATTTTGTAGATGTGGTCGCCACCAAGGACAATCACGTGCTTCGGTTGTTCGCTGCCAATCGAATAGATGTTCTGGTACACTGCGTCCGCAGTGCCCATATACCAGTTGGCTCCTGTCCGCTGCATGGGTGGCATCAGTTCGAAAAACTCCCCCAACTCCTGCGCCACAATCCCAGTCCACCCTTCGCGTATGTGCCGATTCAGTGAAAGTGCCTTGTACTGAGTGAGCACATAAACTCTGCGCAGACCGGAGTTGATGCAATTGGAGAGAGTGATGTCAATGATGCGGTAATGCCCGCCAAAAGGGACGGCCGGCTTGGCCCGATCACGCGTAAGTGGAAACAGCCGTTCTCCTGCTCCGCCCGCAAGCAATACTCCAAGGGTGTCTCTCATATCCGCCGGAACCTGCCTTCCTTTTCTTCTGTTCTGTTTCCTGCGACCAGGGCCATCGAGCGAGTGTCGCTATCCGGAACAGAATATTTTGCTGCGATACTTTTTCAACAGCGCTACTGAACGGTGGAGAATACCACACCAAGTCAAACTTGGCAGCAGGGCGATTGAACCGTATTACTTGAAAAAGGAGAACCGGCCCCAAAGAGACCGGTCCCGAAGTGAAAACAGACTTGAATTCGCGGCCGGTTGGATAGAACACCGCCTCTTTCCCCGGACCGTCAGTTCCGGGATTAGCAGTCCCTATGCACCCGTTGCCTCTGGGCAAAAACCACGCCTACCAGCCTGAAACCCAGTTGTCCTTCTTGGTTGAGCGCTTGATGCTCGTGAACTTGTACTCCAACCCCACTGAAATAGCGAAGTTCACATCGGTCGAGGTAGTAAACGGTGCGTAATTGATGCTGTACCGCTTGATAATCGCATCGGGAGTGATACGGAAGACCCAGTGCTGCGACCGGTTCAGGTCGAAATGTCCGCCGACAATCGCCGCCGGCGCAATCTGGTTGTTATAGAAATCAAATTTTGCGGGCGGCTGTCCAAGCAGATCCTTCTGGAAGTTTCCATAGACCCCGCCGAACATCGCATGCGCAAGAATCGCACCATGCTTGTTGTGCGGTCCCAGCCACTCGCCGCCGCCGACAAAGAAATACTCCTTCACCACTGGGCCCTTCACATTGTTGGGAGCGTTCGGAGCAGTGCCGCTGGTGCCAATGTAGCCGCGTCCCGAGCCTTCAATCCCCCAGTGCCTCGTCAGCCAATACGACCCTTCCGCGTCCAGCCCGCCGAGGTTCGATCCCTGCAACAGGGTAGGGCCAGCCTTCATATGGTCGTAAGCCATCCCGAGCGAAGCATCGAAGCGGTTGTCGTAGCGGACCTTCGCCAGCGGATCGATGGAAATGTAGGTGCCATTGCCGGTACTTTGATCAGTCGGAACCTGTGTGGGGGCAGTTTGGCTCGACGAGTCCTGGCTCGGCTGGCTTTGTGCATGGATCCGGGCCCCGGCAAAGACAGCCAGGACAGTGGCGGCAAGTAAAGAAACTGAGAATCTTACTGGAAGGCGCATCACTCATCAGCTTACAGGACCATGCCTATTGGGGACAACGCGCACCGTGTCCCATTTTCCCTGGTCGGAATCCTGTAGATAATGATTGGACGTTCCGCGATCGCTAAGGTTCGCAACGCTCAGTGCGCCCGGCCCACAAAAGATAGCGCACCGTCTTCAGCGTTTCCAACGCAACTGCATACTCAGACACCAGTGGGAATTCATGCTGGACGGGTGGTGCGGCATGAGTCCGCCACTCCAGCGGCAACTGGTTGAAGATGACGCCCGCACGCGGCAGGTGGCTGGCGCTTGAGATCACCTCTGCCGAGTGCCAGCCGTGGCTTTCCATAATCTGCATCGAATAGCAGCCATTCTGGATCGTATCCTTCGCTCGGGTTTCTTGCACGATGGCTGACTCGGGAATACCCTCCGCTTCGGCGGTTCGGGCCATCGCTTTCGCCTCAACGAAGCGATTTGACTCCGGTCCTCCCGTCAGGATAAGCCTGGGTGCAACTCCCCGCTCGTACTCGCGCACGCCTTCGGTTACGCGGGATTGCAATTCGGGTGAGGGATTCCCATCCCTGTCCACCGAGGCGCCCAGCACGATGATGGCATCAAAGTGGTTAAGGGACGTATTGGACGTCGGCGCAAATAAGCGCACAAGTACCGCCCATGCAAACAATCCAACGACAGCTACGCTCAAAACCAGGATGAGGGTACCCATCCAACCCAAGCGTTTTCTGTTGGCACGCCCTCGACTATGGGCACGGCTATGGCTTCGGCTTCGTGACCTTGCGCTCTTCAAAAGAGAGTGCCTCCTCCGTCCATTCTAGGCTGCGGAGTCGGGTTGCCCTGCGTTCGGTCCGCCATGAAGTTCAGCCCAGGTTGGCAGGTTCGCCCCAGGCCACAAAGACCATTTCGCTCAGCGGCTTGCGTTCCCTTGGTGAAGTCTCCCGAGCGATCAACGGTTCGTTTGCCAGCGTTCCGGGTTCGCCCTGGTAGCCAAGCGCGATGACCGATCCCAACACGTAGCTGTCGGGAATATCGAGAGCCTTGCGAATAGCGGCATGGTCGAATCCTCCCATCTGGTGCGCTGCCAGCCCTAAGGCGGTTGCCTCAAGCGTCAGATAGGCGCTGGCAGCCCCCAGATCATACAGTGCGTATGCATTTAGCGCACCTCGGGCATTCAGCGTGTTGGCCGTTCCCAAAATAAGAACGGGAGCATTCGGCGCCCACTCCTTGTTAAATCCCGCCAGCGTCGACACAATTCTCTTGTGGGTCGCCGAATTGCGAACGCCGACAATGAACCGCCAAGGCTGCCCGTTGCCCGAGGAAGCAGCCCACCGAGCCGCTTCAAACACGTGTTTCAAGTCAGCCGGAGACACTTCCTGTTCCAGAAACGATCGAGGACTCCATCGCCGTCGGAAGATCGGATGCAGACCTTTCGCCACCTCCTCAGACCGTAACTCGTTCACTTCGCTTGCGGAGAGTGTCATTCGCCGGGAACTCCTTCAGAAATCTGGATGAATGCTGTAACTACTGCTGTTTGATTCGTCTCCAGGCTCTTAAGATTCCAGCAATGGCGGCTAGCTTGTGCGCTTGACAACCGTCAGTCCTTCGTCGGCAAATGAACAGACGTGAGGTCAACACCGTGAGTGATTCGAACGCGCAAGGCCCGTTCACGCTGAATGCGGAACAACAGGTGATGGGGGAGCTGGCTGCTTCCTTTGCTGCAAAGGAGATTGCTCCGTTTGCCCTTCAGTGGGACCAGGACAAGAGATTTCCACGCGAAGTGGTGTGCAGCGGCGCGTCACTTGGATTCGGTGGCTTATGCGTGGCCGAAGACGTGGGCGGCAGCGCACTGAGCCGGCTTGAAGGTGTGCTGATCTATGAGGGCCTGGCGACGGGCTGCCCATGCGTCGCTGGATATTTTTCGGTTCACAACATGGTGGCGTCAGTTATCGACCGGTTCGGAAGCGCCGAACAGCGAAACCAATGGCTGCCTCGACTCTGCAGCTTCGAATTGCTGGGTGCTTATTGCCTGTCGGAACCCTCCTCAGGCTCGGACGCAGCTGCCCTCTCCACGCGGGCTGTGCGCGAGGGCGACAACTACAAACTCAACGGCGTCAAACAGTTCATCTCGGTGGCGGGGGATGCGGATCTTTACATCGTGATGGCGCGGACCGGGGCCCGGGGAGCGCGTGGAATCTCCGCTTTCGTTGTAGAAGAGTCGGCGCCAGGGCTCTCATTTGGTCCCGTCGAGAAGAAGATGGGCTGGAATGCGCAGGCAACCCGCCAGGTGATCCTTGACGACGTGTGCGTTCCGGCGGGGAACATGCTTGGCACTGAAGGCACCGGCTTCAAGATAGCCATGTCGGCCCTCGACGGTGGAAGGCTGAATATTGCCGCCTGCTCGCTGGGCGGAGCCCGTACCGCACTCGCCAAGGCAGTCGCATACCTGAAGGAGCGTGAAGCCT
>Ga0224554_1000538_pt1 | contig 30631 bp, 18 predicted proteins | sample 714S22024metaG_FD_180666 | JGI IMG/M metagenome (GOLD analysis project Ga0224554, IMG submission 180666) | Peat soil microbial communities from Stordalen Mire, Sweden - 717 S2 20-24 | ecosystem: Environmental > Terrestrial > Soil > Wetlands > Peat | place: Sweden: Norrbotten County, Stordalen...
GGGGGTGGGGTAGGAATTGATGGGGGGGGTGGGGTAAATGCAGTGGTTAGTGGGTAGTGGTTGGTGGTTAGAAAAACGGCGACAGGAGAGGCAGGGGGGAGGGGGTGGGTAGAAAGGCAGGGGGGTGGGGGTGCGGAGGTATGGGGGGTGGGGGAAAAGCAGGGAACGAGGGACCAAGGGAGCAAGGGAGCAAGGGAGCGAGGGAGCAAGGGAACGAGCGAGGCGTATGATTGGCGCAAGAATTTTCATCGTGGATTGCGTTCGCATCCTACCCCTGCTCAATCTCGACCCGCTGCCGTTGCGAAGGGCCAAGCGGCACTGGTAGCGGATCGGGCTTCTCCATTTGCATCCAGTATGCGCCGGAAGCGCGAAATGATCGGCAGACTTGGCGGGGAAGATTTGCCCGTGTTTTCAATGGATTGCGAGGCAGTGAAGCGGGAGGGCACTTGACATGAAGCGAGGGAACGTCCCGTCTGTCCCCAGGTTCCCATGAATCATCGAACACATTTGTGTTGTGCGTCTGCATCCATCCTGCGATGCGCTGCTTGTTGCCCCATTTGCCGTATCGTCCTCACAGGGAGGGGTTCGATTTGCGCACATCCTCTTCTTCTGGCTGATGCCATGGCACTCTACTGCAGGCTGATTTGGCTTCGTCAAACAACTTTTTTGCCGGAGCTGCATTGAGCCGTCGATCTCTTCAAAATCAAATTACCAAAGTTACCCTTATGCTGCGGGACAGTAATAAGATCACCGATAACTTTGGGTAGTTACCAAATTTTCAATCATTTACAGTACCCTCGTCACTCCCTCAGTGCTAGAGTCTGAGTCCTGCCGATCTTTTCATGTCTCTTCACGTTGGGCCGGAGACGGAAAACCTTTTTGGGATCCGTTGCTAGAACGAGAACAGCTTCCCTCAACAGCGATTGAGCAGCAATAGCAGCAAACAATAGATAGATATCGCGAGGTTCGCATATGAGTCGCATATGAGTGTTGTGTCAATTCCGGACGCGGTTGCGATCAATATCGCAAGCCAGTGCGATCGCGGAAAGGCTCGCGAGGAAAACCAGGATACTGTCCATCACATCAGCGCGCGGCTCGGCGATCTGCTGGTTGTTGCGGAAGGCATCGGCATGTACGCGGGTGGCGGCCAAGCCTCGCGGATGGCGGTGGATACCATCTCGTCCAGCGTCGTGGGTATGCCGGCATTCTTCCCGCCGGAGATTGCGGTTGAGGAAGCCGTATACCACGCGAATGCGGCGATCTTAGAAGCGGCTGTGGAGCCCGATTGCCCGGATAGCCGCATGGGGACCACGGTGGTTGTCGCGCTGCTGCGTACCGACGCCGATCATGCGCACGCACCTGTACAGGCGATCATCGCCCACGTGGGCGACAGCCGCGCGTACCTGGTCCACGACCAGAAGCTCACGCTGCTCACCCGCGATCACACCGCTGAGCAGGATCTGCCCCACAACAATGAGATCACGCCGCAGGAGGTAGAGACCCATCCGGATAAATCGTTACTGACGCGGTACCTGGGACTGGAGCTCAAAGTGCGGGTGGAGATGCGCGAGGTACCGCTCGAGGTCGGCGACACACTGCTGCTTTGCTCCGACGGTCTTTGGGGCTACGTTCCGGAGCAGGAAATTAAGCGCGTATTGGCCGATGGGACTCGCAGCGTGGAGGCGGCTTCCCGCGCACTGCTGAATCTAGCCCTCGATGCAGGCGGCTACGACAATGTAGCGATTGAGATCGCGCGCGTGACCCAAAGCTACGATTCGGCGGCGGCAGATGCATGCACAATCGAACCTCGATCCGAGGCACCGCCGGAGATCAAGTCCGTGGGCGAGTTCGCACCCGCATCGGATACATCTCAGTCCGACTGGCCCAATGCACCCGTAATGCTGGAGGGGGTCAACTCCGTGACTGGGCTTCTGCCTGCGAAAAGAAAGAAAGTGTTCAGTCTTATTAGAGGTCTCGGAAGACGCATTTCATACAAAGACGCCATGGCCGAGAAACCAGCAGCCGCAGAGCCAGCCGCTCCCTCGGTCTCGGGCGTTCAACCGACTGTCTCCTGGGCGACACCAGAGCCAATCGCCTACGGCATTGGGTTGAGCCCCGTCCAGCTCAACGCTAGAGCTTCGGTCCAGGGAAAATTCCTCTACACCCCAGGCCCGGGCTATGTATTGCCGGCAGGAACGCACACGCTCTGGGTGACTTTCTATGCGACCGACTCACCGGAAGACAATCCGGTGCTGGCCGCGGTCTCCATCACTGTCTCGAAAGCTACGCCCTCCATCCAGTGGCCCACGCCTTCTAATGTGCCCCCTGGCGTCGCGCTTGGTGCCGCTCAGCTCAATGCCTCGGCCTCTGTCCCGGGCACATTTGAGTACTCTCCAACGGCCGGCGAGCTGCTCCCGGCCGGATCGCATACTCTGTCGGTCACGTTCAATCCGAAGGACAAGGCCAACTACACAACGGCGCAAGCGACTATTTCGGTTACTGTAGCCGAGACCGTTCCGGAGATCGATTGGACTTCGCCAGAACCAATCCCCTATGGTACGCCTCTCGGCGCCGCCGAGCTCAACGCCTCAGCTTCGGTCCCGGGCACATTTGAGTACTCTCCAACGGCCGGCGAGTTGCTCCCGGCCGGATCGCATACTCTGTCGGTGACCTTCACTCCCAGTGATGGAACGAGCTACGCAACAGCGCTGGCGACCGTGCCGCTCACCGTGACCCGGAGAACACTAGCCATCGTGTGGCTCGCCCCGGGAAGAATCACTTATGGTACCGCATTGAACGACACCCAGCTGAACGCAACCGCATCGGTGCCTGGAACCTTCCTCTACAATCCCGGCCCGGGAGCGGTGCTCGCCGCGGGCGAACACACGCCCTCTGTCGTCTTCACGCCGTCGAATCTGTCTGATTACACTCCGGCACAGGCCGCCGTACCCCTCAGCGTCGCCAAGGCGACTCCAACCATCAGCTGGCCCGCGCCTGACCCGATCAATAGTGCCACTCCGCTCGACTCGGCCCAGCTCAACGCCAGTGCTTCCGTCCCCGGAACTTTTGCCTATAGTCCGGCGGCGGGCGAAGCACTTGGGCCCGGAGCCCACACACTTTCGGTAACTTTCACTCCTGCCGATAGCGTGAATTACTCACTGGCACAAGCTAACGTATCACTGACCGTAACCGAAATCATGCCCGCTGTGATCACTTGGCTAAGCCCTTCCTCGATTTCTTATGGAACGGCTCTCGGCGATGAGCAGTTGAGTGCCAGCTCCCCGGTGCCTGGATCGTTTCTCTACACTCCGTCGGCCGGCGACGTGTTGCCGCCAGGCGAGCACAAGCTCTCGGTCATCTTCACTCCAGAAGATCAAGGGAGGTACGCCAAGGCGAAGGCCGCCGTGACGTTCATAGTAGAGGGACTGCCGAATGCTGCCTCGCTGCTCAGGGCAGCTTCGCAGACGCCGCCTGCTTCGGGCGTTACTCCTCAGTGTGCCGTGGCCGCTGCCGCGGAACGAGGGGTTGAAAGAAAGGACGATGAACCTGCCCAAAGACTTCAACGTGAAACTCGCACTTATAAAGGTGCAATCTACGAGAAGGGAGACGACGGCCAATGGCATCTCCAGCGAAAGTAACAGAGATATTACCCGATACACTTCCTGAAGATTTCGGCGAATGGGACGACGAAAAATCTCCGTCGACGCAACCGATCCGGCTTGCTAGCTCTGAACACGGCCCCGGCCTCGGAGTGGTCCCCAGGCCGGCCACGCAGCCCGCAGAGTCACACGATTCCGTGACTGCGCCGGGGAATTTGCTGCGTGGGGCGGCATTGTCCCCCTCGGCTCCCGAGTTCGTGGAGGATGCGATCTTCCTCCATCGAGTGCGCTCTCTGAGCCCGGCTTTGGATCGACCGCACGAGACTGTCGCGCAAGGGCTAGCAACTGCGCCGGCTCCTCAGGCCGCAGCGATGACCGAGGCCGATGAAATTCTCCCCCACTTCTTCCGGGCCGAGACGACCGAGCCGAAGCCAGCCAAGAAGAAGCGGCCCATCATTGCGGGCACGAGCGCCGCTCTGGTGGTGGTTCTTGCTGCAGCCATGATCCTGGTGTTGAGTCATAGAACGGGGTCGTCGGTGAAGCCGGTTGCCGCTCCAGAGCCCGCGGTGACCGTGATTCAACAGCCGGAAGACGCGACTCTCAAGCCGACCCTTTCGACGCCGACGGTGCCGGCACCCACCCAGCCCGTGGCGGCCGCCAGGGACGCGCAGCATAGCTCAGGCGCAGCGCCGGCGTCAGATCGGGAGAATGCGGGCCCCTCGCAGGCACGAGCTCAGATGATGAATGATCAGCTGAGAGCGCCGGCTCGGACTCACATGGCAGCGGCTCCCGCAGAGCAGGCTCCTCCGCCACTGGGCGGCTTTGCCGCAGCCGACATGGATGGATCAGGCAATAACAAAGCGATCGGCAGTGTCTTCAGCAGCGCGAAACAGCCCATCGTGGGGGCCGCATCTCCCAAGGCCGTCACCGTTTCGTCCGGTGTTATATTTGGTTTGCTGATTCAGAAGAGACCGCCTGTTTATCCGCTGATCGCCAAGGCAGCCCGCGTCTCTGGCACCGTGGTGCTGGCAGCCACCATCTCCAAGACCGGAACGATCAAGAATCTGCACGTCGTGAGCGGACCGGTCATGTTGCAGGAGTCTGCTGTCGATGCGGTGCGGACCTGGCGCTACAAGCCCTATAAGCTCAACAACCAGCCGACGGAGGTCGAGACGACGATCAATGTGACCTTCTCGCTCCAGTACTAAGGAGGCTGGCTGACGCCGGCCTTCTGCTTACTGGAAAGCCGGGCTCACGGGGTCGAACGGACCACAAGCTGACAGCGCAGGGCCGTCGACACTTGCAAATCGGCTGGCCAGCACTGATCGAAGCCGGGCCGAGCGGCGATTTGGACGCAGATCTGCCCGTCACGCTCCTGGCTTTATGGGTGGGTGGAGATCGCAGGCTGGCAGTGCAGTTCCTTCAGCAGTCAGCCGATCGAATACTCGAATCGGTCGGCTCTTCGGATATGCCCAGTGAGGCAGGTTCGTTTCCGCTGCTTGCCCAGTGGTAGCTTCCCATAACGCCGCAGTGTCCTGGAATAAGGTTCCGCCCAGATTGTCGCCTACCCGGCAGTTACTTCGCAGTAACCAAAATTGCCACTGACCGCACACCTCAGAATTAGCACAAAATCCAAGCGCGACTTTCAGGGCGTTCATCTTATTGAACTTGGAGCCCATTCGAGACATGGGCCACCCATTTCTGTGTGGCTGGGTGAGAGTGGGTTTGTTTTTGCAGATTGCTTCGTTTCGCTCTTTGCGAGCGGAGCTGAGAGCTGAAAGCTGATGGCTGAAAGCTGTTACTTCACCTTCTTGCACCGTTCCATAATTTTTACGTGCAGCCGCTCGCTCACTTCGGTGGGGACTTCGTAAATCTCGTGGCACTGGAAGATCTCGATGGTCTTGCGCGTGGTGTTCAGGACCACTTCGCAATGGCCGCATTTGCGAAGGTGAGCTTCAATCTCGGTGCGGGTCTCGACGGCGATCGATTCGTCGAGCACGTCGTCGAGAATTTGCAGGAACTCAGTGCAGGTCATGCTTCAGCCCCGTCTCCGCCTGGCGCTGCGGCCGCTTGCGCAATCGCCGGAGCTTTTCTGCCAAAGTAGCGCGTGAGCCGCTCGCGCAGTTGCAGCCGCGCCCGCAGCAGTCGCGACTTCACGGCCGGAACGCTCAATCCCAGCGTTTCGGCAGTCTCCTCGGTCGAGAGACCTTCCACGTCGCGCAGCACAAAAACCACGCGAAAGCCCTGCGGCAGGCCCTGAATGGTTTTCTTGAGAATCTCGGCCAGTTCGGACTGGGTGTAATTCTGCTCTGGATTCGGCGCCCAGTCGGCGAAGTCGCGCGGCACGCTTCCCTCGTCGGTCTGCACGTCCTCGTCCATAGAGACCAGTTTGCCTGTGCGCCGCTTGCGCAGCCGCATCAGGCTCTCGTTTACCGCGATTCGTACTAGCCATGTGTAGAACTTCGAGTTTCCTTGAAACTGATTGAGCTTCTCATACGCCTTCAAAAACGCGTCCTGCATTACGTCTTCGGCGTCTTCACGGTTTTGCGTAATGTGTTGCGCAATCCTGAAGATCTGCCGCTCGTACTTGCGGACAAGCGTGTCGTACGCCGCCACATCGCCGGCGCGGACCTGTGCTACCAGCGCCACGTCGGGATGCTGCTCGTCTTGACCGGCTACTGGTTGGATGGTTGACATTGAACTTGGTTCCAGAAAGATGACGCGAAAGTTGCAGGCAGGTTCGCCGCATGGTGGCTCGCCGCAGGGAATCACTTCTGCCGGGCTGGAATGAATGGCGCTAGCTCAAAAAGGCCCGGCAAAAGATGAGTGTAACGGACGCGGCGGCAGAGAGCCAAACCGGACTGTTTGAAGGGATCTTTCAACAACCCTAGGCACGAGGTTGATCTTTCGCCCGCTAAAGCGGGCTTTGGGTTGTGCATCAACCGCGCAACCCCAGGCTTGCGCCTGGGGCTACCTTCTGGCGCCCGCTGAAGCGGGCGACGGCCGGGGCCAAAGGCGGCGGGGGAAGGCGGGTCCTAAACATTCACTGACCGAACGTGCCGATCTGGTTACGCAAGTGATTCCCGGCGGCGTTCGCTTGCGTCCAATTCGGCATACAGTGGAACTATGGCTTGCTTGCTTTCCCCAGCGCGTGTCACACCGCCGGTTCTTCGGCCTGCGCTCGCGGCCCTGGCGGTTCTGTTGCTGCAATTCGCGGTTACGTCGCCGTCGCCGGCGCAATCCACTCCGGCTCCAGCAGCCAGCACGCATGATTCCGCTAAGCCGCCGTCGAATGCACACGCTTCGCCTAGCGCCAGGGCCGACAATGGCAGCGGCAACGCCGAAAGTGCGAGTCCTGAGCCGACGCCGAAGAAAACGCATGCGAAGCACGCGCCGGTTCATCAGTCAGGCCGGGCGAGCAATCATTCGAGCCGGGCGGCACGGCTGGCGCGGACAGCGCGGATCAAGCTGGCTTTCGTCGCCTCAAAAGAGCTGCAGCCCATGGCGCAGCAACTGGCCACTCTGCGCACGCCTGCGGCTTATGCAGGAGTCGCCGCCTACGCGCACAGCCACACAGGCGAAGCGGCCGCTGCGGCTTACCTGGCGCTTGGCCACGCCTACCTGCTCGACAAACGCTATGCCGAGGCCGAATCGGCTCTGGCCCAGGCTCGCCGCGCTGACGGGGAACTCGGCGACTACGTAGACTTTCTCGACGCCCAGGCCAGCCAAGGCGCCGGCGACGACTCCGCCGCTGAAACGGCTTTGCACGGATTCACCGACCGCTATCCCGAGAGCATTTTCGACGACCAAGCACCCGAGCTTGAGGCGAACATCCTGCTGGCGATGGGCAAGCTGACCGAGGCGCGCCAGGTTCTCGCGGGCGCCGCGGGTTCGCCCGCCGCGGATCGCGCAGGCTTTCAACTGGTGGAGGGCGAAGTGGAGCAGGCGCTCGGCCAGCAACAGGCGGCGGAGGCCACTTTCAAACGGGTATTGTTGGCGCATCCTTTGAGCCCGGAGGCGCAGACAGCGCGCGCCAAGCTCACTGAGTCGGGCGCCGAGGCCACATTGACGGTCGCAGATTTGCGCACCCTGGCGGACGCCTATTACAACGCCGGCCGCTACGATGAGGCCGCAGAACAGTTTCGCGTGCTGGCGCGCGAGCCGGGCCTGGACGCCGCTACCCGGCAAGTTTTCGCCGTCTCCGAAGCTGCCTGCGAGTTGAAGTTGAAGCGGCTGACCCCGGCCCAGGTACAAGGCCTGCCTGATAGCGACGACGAAAACGGCGCTCGCCGCCTCGACCTGCTGATGGAGCTGGCTCGCGGCCGCGACGATGCCGCGGATCAGCAGCGAATCGTGTCGGAGATGGAAACGAGGTTTCCCCACAGCCCGTGGCTGGCCGACGCTCTATTCTCCAGCGGCAACATGTACCTGCTCAAGCATGACTACCCAACGGCGATCCAATACTACGGCGAACTGGCCACGCGCTTTCCCAGTGACAAGAACGCAGCGGCCGCGCACTGGCGGTCAGGCTGGCTAAGCTATCGCCTCGGCCTTTACCAGAATGCAGAGCGGTTGTTCGATGAACAGATTCGGCTCTATCCCGCCGCTGTGGAGACGGTCTCCGCGCTCTACTGGCGCGGACGTCTTTACGAGACGCTCGACCACAATGCTGCGATGGCAGCGACGAATTACCGCACCATCGTGCGCGCCTACCAGCACTTCTTTTACGCGCAGATGGCGCGGAAGCGGTTGCCGACGCTGGGCGGCGCTCAGCCTGCATCCGATCCGCAACTGGATCGTTTCCAGCCCACGCCTTTGCCGCACCTGGTGGACACGTTCCCGGAGGATAGCCCGCATCTGGCCAAGGCGCGTCTGCTGGCCAACGCGGGCTTGAACGAATACATCGCGCAGGAGATCAAGGCCGATCCCGACTCCACTTCATGGAGCGCTCTGGCCGAAGCGCAAATTTACTCGTCTTATGGCGAAATTCATCGCGCCGTTCGCTCGCTGAAGCGGGCGTTGCCCGGCTCGGCATCCGCATCCATTGAGTCGATCCCTCTGGTCTATTGGCGGATCCTGTTTCCCGAGCCATGGTGGGACACGATCCAGGCCGAGTCGGCGAAGAACAATCTCGATCCCTATCTGGTGGCTTCGCTGATCCGGCAGGAATCGGAGTTCGATCCGTCGGCGATATCGCGCGCCAACGCTTACGGCCTGATGCAGTTGCTGCCTTCGGTGGGGAAAAAGATGGCCCACGAAGAAGGCATCACTTCCTTCCAGACGTTTCAACTGCTTGACCCGGCCATGAACATCCGGCTGGGGACGCGCTATCTCCGCCAGATGCTCGACCGCTTCGGCGGCGTGCAGGAGTATGCGCTGGCCGCTTACAACGCAGGAGACAGTCGCGTGGCCGATTGGCAGGCCGCAGGCCCCTATTCGGGCATCGACGAGTTTGTCGAGTCCATTCCGTTCACCGAGACGCGGGAATACGTCGAGGCCATTCTGCGCAATGAGGAGACCTACAGGGCGATCGACGATTTTGCGCGCTCGCACAGCGCCACGGCGACGGCGGCCTCGCGGTAGTTTGCATTTCTCGCCACAACCACGCAAGATGGGAGACTCGTCTGCGGGCGTGGGCAAGCAGGTTATGTTTTGTGGGCAACGGACGTGTGCGGGCCTGGAGACCCGCACGACAGCCGGTCTGGAGACCGGCGCTACGACATGTCCGCGGCTGGTAAGAAATGCGGGCTAAGTTGAAATGTGTGCCTCTGGACCGGGGGAATCCCATTTGCTACTCTCGGGCTCCGATTCGAATTGACAACGTGGTTCGGCCCGGCAAAACTGTCCTAAACCGGACGCATGCATCTAATACTCGTAAGTGTTTCGCAGCCTGCTTTTCCTTGAAGAACAGAGCCTGGCGCGACACGGTCATGGCTCGGAACCATCAACCCCGGAGGGAACGATGTCAGCCGACTTGAGCTTTCTGGAAGAATGGATCCCCGAACGAATGGAGCCAGGAACGATTTTCGTCCTGGAGAATCAGGCCAAGCTGGGCCACGCCCAGAATCCCTATGTGGCCGTAATGTCGTGCCCGCGCTGCGGGACGCTGGGGCTGATCACTCGCCGCCAGCTATGCGGAGGCGAGCCGATGATCTGCGGAGGCGACGAATGCTCGGCGGAATACAGGCTCGATGGCGAAAGCATTTGTTACCGGTCGACGCAGTAATCGCGTCGGTCGTGAACCGTGAAAACCTGACCCCTGAAACCTGACCGCCGTCTCGCTACTGCTGCAGGGTGTAGTCCGACTTGGTGGTCTTTGCGCCGGTTTCGGCCGGCGTGGGGAGTTGCGACCGGTCCCATCCTCCGCCCAGAGCCTGCACCAATTGCACTGCCGACGTCATCTCCTCGACATGGAGCGCATTGAGGGTTTCCTCGTTATTCAGCAAAGTGGTCTGCGCAATTACGACATCGACATACGGATCAACCCCGGTGTTGTAACGCACCAACTCCAGATTGAGATAGTCCTGCCCGTCCTTGACCGCAGCTTGCTGGCGCAGAATCTGCTGCGAGTATGTTCGCGTGGCCACCATGGAGTTTTCCACCTGCTCGAAGGCAGTGAGCACGGTCTGCCGGTAAGTGGCCAGGTCGGCGTTGTACTGAGCTACATACTGATGCAATTCCGCGCGATAGAGCCATCCGTCGAAGATCGTTTCGGCGACCGATGGGCCAATCGACCAGACCCGGCTGGGCCAATTGAACAGGCTGGTTAATGCAGAGCTCTGAAATCCGCCGGATGCGCTGATCGTCACTTGCGGGAAAAACGCGCCGTAGCCGATCCCGATGACGGCGTTCTCCTGGGCGAGTGTGCGCTCGGCCGCCGCGATGTCGGGCCGCCGCTCCGCAAGCTGGGAGGGGACGCCGGTGGGAATGGAAGGCGGCTTGAAGATCAGGGGCTTGACGGGAACGGAAAAATCGCTCGGCGGCTTGCCCAGCAGTACTGCGATGGCGTTTTCGTATTGCGCGCGCAACAGGCCCACATTCGTGGCTGCCGCTTCCGCGGACTCCACTGTCGTCTTGGCCTCGGCAACCGAAATGTAATCGCCGACGCCGGTGTCATATTGCGCTTGCGCGTAGTCCAGCGATTTCTTTTCGTCCACGACGGTCTGATTCAGAATCTGCTGCAGCATATCCTGGCCGCGAATCTCGAAGAAATACTCCGCCAGGCTGGCCTGTTCGGTGAGCTTCTCCGTTTGAAGATCGGCGGCGCTCACCTGCGAGGCGTATTCCGCTTCGTGGACCTCGTTGCGGATCTTGCCCCAGAAATCCGGCGTCCACGAAAGGTCAATCGGAGCATTCCAAAGCGTTGACTGCTTGCCGGTGTTGGCCTGGGTGGAGTTGCTCAGGGTTCCGGAACTCTTGGATCGGTTCCACGTCGGGTTAGCGGTGATCGTGGGCCAATATTGCGAGCGCGCCTCGGCAATCGTGGCGCGGGCCGCCATGTAATTCTCGAAGTACTCCTTCAGGTTCTGGTTGTCGATATTGAGCTGTTCTTCCAGCGCGTTCAGTTCCGGATCGCCAAAAACCTCCCACCAGTTGCCGCGGATCATCGCGTCCTGCGGGCTCGCCACCTTCCATCCATCGGTCGACTGGAAGTTGACGGTGGACTCCTTGTAATTCGGCGCGGTCACCGCCGGCGGCGCGGGAGCGTGATACGGGGGGCCGACGCGGCAGCCGCCGAGCAGCGTAAATAACCCGAGCGCGCCGGCTGTAAACGAAATCGGAATTCGGTTTCCTGGTTCAAACATGGTCAATATCCTTCATTACGACGCCGTTCCTTCTGCCGTTGCCGGTAGCGTGTCACGGGTCCGGCCGAGGGCGCGCAGGCGAAGACGGTCCATCATCAGATAAACCACCGGAGTGGTGTATAGCGTGAGCACCTGGCTCAAAAGCAATCCGCCCACGATGGTGATTCCCAAAGGCTTCCTCAGTTCCGAGCCGGTGCCGGATCCGAAGGCCAGCGGCAGGGCACCGCAGATCGCGCACATGGTGGTCATCATGATGGGGCGGAAGCGCAGCAGGCACGCCTCAAAGATCGCCTCTCGCGTTGTCTTGCCTTCGTTGCGTTCAGCCTGCAGCGCGAAATCGATCATCATAATGGCGTTTTTTTTCACAATCCCGATCAGCAGAATGATGCCGATGATCGAAATCATGTTGAGATCGACGTGGAACAGCATGAGGGCGAGCATGGCGCCAACGCTGGCCGACGGCAAGGTGGAAATAATGGTGAGGGGGTGAATCAGGCTCTCATAAAGAATGCCGAGCACAATGAATACGGAAAGCAGCGCGGTGACGACCAGAATTGGCAGCGACGACAGCGATTGCTGATAAGCCTGAGCGGTCCCGGCAAAAAAGCCGCGAACCGTACCGGGCATGGCCAGCCTTTCTTCCATCTGCGACACCTCGCGCGTTGCGTCGCTGAGCGCGGCGCCATTTTTCAGGTTGAAGGAAACAGTGGTTGACGGAAAAAGACCGGTATGAGCGACCTGCAGCGGCGTTGTGTTGGTGCTTGGCTTGGCCACGGAGAGCAAGGGCGAAACAGCGTTCAGCCCCGCGGCCGCCGAAGAACCGCCGGGTGGCGCGAAGTAGATGTTATTCAGACCGGACGGATCCTGCCAGTACTGCGGCGCCACTTCCATGACCACGTAGTACTGGTTGAGCTGGGTGTAAATCACGGAGACTTCCGACTGACAGAATGCGCTGCAGAGGGCACTGTCGAGCGATTGCGGCGTCTGGCCCATGCGCGCCGCGGTGACCCGGTCGTAGTTGAGCGACTCCTGCAGGCCGCCGTTCTGCCAGTCGGTGTTCACGTCCGTCAGGTCGGGAAGCTTTTGCATATTCTGGTAAAGAACCGGAGCCCAATGCGCAAGGTCATCGATGTTGTCGGATTGGATGGTGTATTGATAGAGCGCACCGCCGCCGCGTCCTCCGATGCGCAAATCCTGTGCGGCCTGAAGAAATGCCGAGGCCACGGGCAAGCGGTTCATTTTGGGCCGCAGGCGGTTGATCACGTCCGCCGCCGAGGTCTGGCGCACACCGCAATTGGGGCCTTCTTTGCATTGAGTGCTCAGGGGCTTGAGAGCCATGAACATGAAACCGGCGTTACCGCCGCCGGTGTAAGCCAGAACGTGGGCCACGGCGGGATCGGCTTTGACCACTTTTAACAGCGACGTCATGGAGAAATTCATGAAGGGAAAGGAAGCGTCCTGTGGACCCTGCACCTGGCCCATGACGATGCCCGTGTCCTGTTGCGGGAAGTATCCTGTCGGAATCCTGAAGATGACGAGAACGTTGAGGGCGATGGTAAGAAGGAGCACGACCAGCGTCAGCCCCGGATTGTCCAGGACCCACGCCAGCGATCGCCGGTAAACCCAGATCATGCCGTTGAGGCCTTTTTCGCTGGATCGGTAGAGCCAATTGTGCTTCTCGCCCTCCTTGTGAGCTTTGAGCAGGTGCGCGCACATGGTGGGGGTGGTGGTTAAGGAAATGACCATGGAGATGAGGACGGCCGTGGAAAGGGTGACCGCGAATTCGCGGAAGAGGCGCCCGATGATGCCGCCCATCATGAGGATGGGAATGAAGACGGCAATCAGCGAAATGCTGATGGAAAAGACCGTAAACCCTATCTCCTTGGCGCCCTGTAATGCCGCGGCAAGCGGCTCCATGCCGCTTTCGAGATTCCGGGTGATGTTCTCCATGACGACAATTGCGTCGTCCACCACGAATCCCGTGGCGATAACGATGGCCATCAGCGAGAGGTTGTCGAGGGTGTAGCCGAGCAGATACATGATGGCGAAGGTGCCGATGAGCGAGGTGGGCACGGCGACTAAGGGAATGAGCGTGGCGCGCGGGCTGCGCAGGAATACGAAGACCACCAGGATGACGAGACAAACCGACACGACCAAGGTTCTCTCTACAGTGAAGACCGAAGCCCGGATGGTCACGGTTCTATCGACATCCACAGTCGTCTTGATTCCCGCCGGCAGCACCGCCTCAAGAAACGGCAATTGCGCCTTGACGCGGTCGACGGTCTGGATGATGTTGGCCCCGGGCTGCCGGAAGACGGTGAGCACTACCCCCCTGGTGCCGTCGATGTATCCAGCGGTGCGGATGTTCTGCGTGGAGTCCTCGACGCCGGCCACATCGGACAGACGGATAGCCTGGCCGTTGTGATAGCCGATGATCAGGGGCGCATAGTCGGCAGCCTCGGAGATCTGGTCGTTGGTAATGATGTCTTCGCTGATTCCGGAGTTGGAGAGCTGCCCCCTCGGCGTATGCGAGTTTTGCAGGCTGAGCACCGATTGCACCTTGCCGAGAGTAAGGCCGAAACTCTCCAGCTTGGTGGGGTTTACCTCGACGCGCACCGAAGGCGTACCGCCGCCTTGCACACCCACCTGCCCGACACCCTGAATCTGCGAGAGCTTTTGCTCGAGGATGGTGGAGGCAAGATCGTAGAGCTTAGTCACCTCGTACTTGTCGGAGGTGAGGCTGATGATCATGATGGGCGAATCGGCCGGATTGATCTTGCGGTAGGAAGGATTGGACGGCAGATTCACGGGCAGATAAGTTCGCGCCGCGTTGATGGCGGCTTGCACATCGCGGGCTGCGCCGTCGATGTTCCGGCTAAGGTCGAACTGCATGGTTACATTGGTCGATCCCAGCGAACTTGACGAGGTCATCTCGGTGATGCCCGCAATGTGGCTGAACTGGCGCTCCAGCGGCGTGGCCACCGAGGCCGCCATAATCTGCGCGCTGGCGCCGGGCAGACCGGCGGAAACGCTGATGGTCGGAAAATCCACCTGCGGCAGCGGAGCCACCGGCAACACCACGAAGGCGATCGCTCCGGTGATGCCTATGGCGATGGTGAGCAGCGTAGTGCCCACCGGCCGCCGGATGAATGGGGCCGAAAGGTTCATGCGCTCTCCGCGCCCGGCTGCGCATCAGTGGCAAGGGGCATCCGCGAAAGACGCCGGCCTTTGACGCGCTCAGCCAGCCGGTCGAAGAAGATGTAAATCACCGGCGTGGTGTAGAAGGTGAGCAATTGGCTCAGCAACAGGCCGCCGACCATGGCGATGCCGAGCGGCCGGCGCAGCTCCGAGCCCAGGCCCGATCCGAGCGCCAGCGGAAGGCCGGCCAGCAGCGCGGCCATCGTGGTCATCATGATCGGGCGGAAGCGCATCATGCTGGCTTCGTAAACCGCTTCCGTAGAATCCTTGCCGTGCTTGCGCTCAGCCTCCAGCGCGAAGTCCACAATCAGAATGCCGTTTTTCTTCACGATTCCGATGAGCAGGATGATGCCGATAATTCCCACGACGTTAAGATCCTGGCGGAAGAGCATGAGCGCGAGCAACGCGCCCACGCCGGCCGAGGGCAGCGTGGAAATAATGGTGATGGGATGGATGAAGCTCTCATAAAGGATGCCAAGAACGATGTAGACAGCGACCAGAGCGGCAAGAATCAAGAGCGGCTCGTTGGAGAGAGAGTTGTGGAACGACGCTGCCGTGCCCTGGAAATCGGACTGCAGACTGGCGGGAAACTTGAGGTTCTTAGCCGTTTTTTCGATGTCGCTGATCGCCGTTCCCAATGAAGCGTTGGGCGCGAGATTGAATGAAACCGTGACCGAAGGGAACTGCCCCTGATGATTGATGGAGAGCGCCTCGGTAGTGTCCGTCACCTGCGTGAATGCGCTGAGTGGAATGGCGTTGGCGCCCGAGGCTGAAGAGGTTGAATTCAGCGCGACTCCTGACGCCGTGCCCCCGGCCAGAACCGTGGCCGGTGCGTTGACAACCTGTGAGGACGGCGTATAGCGCACTGAAGTGGTGAGCGCGTTCGACCCCGCCGATGCCGAAGCGGAAGAGGAATACGATGTGGCGGCGCCCGCGCCGGTGGCCCCCGACGATGCGTTCGACTGAATGTAGAGGTCGCTCAGCTTCTTTGGATCCAGTTGCCACTCGGGCTGGGCTTCCAGGATCACATGATATTGATTCAACTGCGTGTAGAGAGTGCTGATCTCGCGCTGCCCGTAAGCGTCGTAGAGCGTATTGTCAATGGTGGTGGGCGCAATGCCGAGCCGGGACGCCGTCACACGGTCGATCGCCAACTGGATTGCGCGCGCGCCGGTCTGCTGATCCGTGGCTACATCTTCAAGCTCGGGCAGTTTCTTCAACTGCGCCACGAATTTGTCGCTCCACTCGTTCAACTCGTCCGTGTCCGGATCTTCAAGCGTGTACTGGTACTGCGTGCGGCTCACGCGGTCGTCCACCGTGATGTCCTGCACCGGCTGCATGTATAGGTGCATGCCGTGCACCTGGCTCAAACTGGTCTGCAGGCGGCGGATGACGTCGGAGGCGCCGACGCGTTGATTGATCGGCTTGAGGTTAATCGAGATGCGGCCGCTGTTCAGGGTGGTATTGATGCCGTCCGCGCCGATGAACGAAGACAGGCTCTCGACGGCGGGGTCTTTCAGGATGATCTTGGCCAATTCCTGCTGCTTCTCGCTCATGGCGTCGAACGAGATGGATTGCGATGCCTGCGAGATGCCCTGAATCACGCCGGTATCCTGCACCGGGAAGAATCCCTTGGGAATCACGATATAGAGAACGATGGTCAATATGAGCGTGGCCACTGCCACTAGAAGGGTAATGGTCTGGTAACGCAACACCACGCGCAGCGTGCGCCCGTAAAAGGCAATCAGCCCGTTTACTACACGTTCCGAAGCTTGATGGAAGCGGCTCTCCTGGTCTTTGGGTTTGTGGCGCAGGATGCGCGAGCACATCATGGGCGTTAACGTGAGCGAGACGACCGCCGAAATGACGATGGTGACGGCCAGCGTAACGGCGAACTCGCGGAAGAGACGGCCCACAACATCGCCCATAAACAGCAATGGGATGAGCACGGCGATCAGCGAAACGGTCAGCGACACGATGGTGAAACCGATCTGGCCCGCGCCGGTCAGCGCCGCTTCCATCGGGTCCATGCCTTCTTCCAGAAAGCGGGTGATGTTCTCGATCATCACGATAGCGTCGTCGACGACGAAGCCGGTGGAGATGGTGAGCGCCATCAGCGAAAGATTATCCAGCGAGTAGCCGAGCAGGTACATCACCGCAAACGTGCCGACGAGCGAAACCGGGACGGCGATGCTGGGAATAATCGTGGCGCGAAGACTGCGCAGAAACAAAAAGATGACCATCACCACCAGCACGACCGTCAGCAACAGCTCGAACTCTACGTCGTGCACGGAAGCTTGAATGCTCGTGGTCATGTCGGTCAGCGTCGTGACCTTGATGCCTGCGGGCAGGTTCGCCTCCAGTTGAGGCAGAACCTTCTGGATGGAGTTGACGACGGTGATGGTGTTGGCGCCGGGTTGCCGCTGGATATTGAGAATCACCGCCGGCGTCAGATTCATCCAGGCGGCCTGCTTGGTGTTCTCCACGCCATTGACCACGTTGGCGACATCTTTGACGAAGACTGGCGCGCCATTGCTGTAGGACACCACAACGTTGCCATAATCGCTGGCGCTGGTGATCTGGTCGTTGGCGTCGATCTGGTAGTCCTGGCGCGGGCCATCGAAGTTGCCCTTGGCGGAGTTGACGCTGGCCTGCGTCAAGGCCGTTCGCATATCCTCCATGTTCAGGCCGTGGGCCGACAACGCGACTGGATTCACCTGAATCCGGACTGCGGGCTTCTGGCCGCCGCTGATCGAGACCAGCCCCACGCCGGCCAACTGCGAAAGCTTGGGCGCCAGGCGCGTGTCGACCATGTCCTCAACTTGCGAAAGCGGCAGGCTGTCGGAGGTGATCGCCAGCGTGAGGACCGGCGCGTCCGCGGGATTGGTCTTGGTGTATACCGGCGGGACGGGCAAATCGGATGGAAGGAATGTCGCGCCGCCGTTGATCGACGATTGCACCTCTTCCTCGGCGACATCGAGCGAGAGCGAGAGGCTAAATTGCAGAACGATGACCGACACGCCGCCGGCGCTGGTCGAAGTCATCTGGCTTAGCCCCTGCATCTGGCCAAACTGGCGTTCGAGCGGCGCCGTGATGGTCATCGCCGTTACATCCGGGCTGGCTCCGGGATAGAAGGTGACCACCTGAATCGTCGGGTAGTCGACCTGCGGCAGCGCCGACACAGGCAACTGAAAATAAGAGACCAGGCCTGCCAGCAGAATTGCGGCCATCAGCAGCGAGGTAGCGACCGGCCGCAGGATGAATGGCCGAGATGGGCTCATGGAGCGGCCTCGGTGGTGTCGGAAGATGTGGACGGAATCGTAACCGGCGAGATGGTTATGGGCGATCCGTTGGTCAACTTTTGAAAGCTGCTGTTGGCCACCACGTCTCCCGGTTTGATGCCCGTCACCGCAGTGTTTCCCTGATCCGAGATTCCCGACTTCACGGTCCTCATCACGGCTTTCTTGTTTTGGATGAGATAAACAAAGTCCGCAGAGCCATTGTGCTGAACCGCCGAGGAAGGAATCAGAGTCTGGTTATCGAGCGTCTTCACAAGCAGGCGCGTGTTGACAAACTGATTGGGGAAAAGCAGCCCGTTCGAATTGTCGAATTGCGCGCGCAGCTTCACAGTTCCGGTAACCGTGTCTATCTGGTTGTCGACGGTGATCAATTTCCCTTTTGCCAGTTGCGTTTGCTGGGTGCGGTCATAGGCATCAACCTCGAGCGCTTTGCCGCCTCGCATCTGTTGCATAACCTGAGGCAGACTGTCCTCGGCCAGTGTGAAAATCACGGTGATGGGGTGAATCTGCGCAACCACTGCGAGCGGGGTGCTGGAGTTGGCCGTCACCAGATTGCCCGGATCGACGAGCCGCAATCCCACCCGTCCATCGATGGGTGACGTAATGTGGGAGAAGCCCACCTGAACCTGGTCGTATTGGACGGTGCCCTGGTCGTTTTCGACCGTGCCCTGATCCTGCAGCACTATCTTCTCCTGGTCCTCGAGCGTCTGGCGGGGAATAGCATTTTTGGCCCATGCATCCTGATAACGCTTCAGATCCATCTGTGCTTCGGCCAGCAGATTCTGGTCGCGGTTAAGGGTGCCCTGCGCCTGAGCAAGCTGCGCCTCGTAGGGCCGGGAATCGATATCGATCAGTGGAGCGCCTTTGCGAACATCCTGCCCTTCGCGGTAATGGACAGCCGTAATTACGCCCGTGACCTGCGCGGTAATGTTGTCGAGATACGCCGGCGTCACCGTCCCAATGGCGTCGAGATAAACGCCGATGCCGCCCTTGGTTGCGGTGGCGACGGTAACCGGCACTGTCCCGCCCGCCGCGCCGCCGCGTCCGCCTCCCGCAGGGGTTGAGCTGGCGCTGTGCTGTCTCCACACCCACACAAACAGGAGCGCAAAAAGCACAAGGATGATCACCCAAATCCAGAGGTGGCGGCGTTTTTTTGTCGAATCTGCGGGCGGTTGCCCAGAATCGGAATTTGAAACAGACAAAGGTTGGTCCATCGCCTTCTTCTCTTATGCCCCGTTACGTGCATTCGGTTTGATAAGCACATTTTCTCATATTCGAACTGGTCGCCGGGACGCACAAATCATCCCGCTCGCGCCACGCGTGCCGGAATGGTACGAAGTGTTCGCGCTTGCATCGTCGACCCTTAATTTCAGGGCGGAAAGCGGTAATCGAAGTTCGGCGAGGCGCAAATCAACGTGCCGTGCGCACAGGCACGCTATTGCACGGACGAATCAATTCGGCGAAAAGTTGCACGAAGGTTCAAGTTGTGGAATGAAGCTCCCATTCTGGGAAGGTTAGTACCGTGAAATAGGTCCAAAGCGTTGCTTCAATCGCATTCGATGCGGGCGGCGGCCGATCAGCGACTCTCAAAGTCGACCAGCGAACCTCAAAGCGTCAAAAAGATCGCACTATCCTGTATGGCGAGTTCGACGCCCGCAGCCTTGGCCGCTTCCTCGAGCGCGGCACTCAGCATCACAACCGGGTCGAGGCTAACATCAAGCCGGCGCATGAGCCCTTCGCCTTTCTTCGTGCCGGCGGAAAGCGTAATTTTCAGTCCGCGGCGCTTGCAACGTACCGCGGCGCCATCCTCGAGTTTGGTGTTCATCGGCTTGATGTAGGCGTCGATGTAGTGAACGCCGATACCGGACTTATCTTCGGTCTTCGGGGGAAGCTTGCTTTCAGCGTCCGGAATCACATCACAAAGTTTGACTTTCACGTTGCGCTCCCACGGTTCGATTCTCAGGGGGTTCGATTCCTTTTGCTTCGAGAAACTCATCCATCACTATTCTGAATGCGCGAATATGATCGGGCGTGCTGCCGCAGCAGGCGCCAATGATATTCGTTCCCGCCTCAAGCAATGGCAGCACCCCCTTCACCATCTGCTCCGGCGTCTCGTCGTACACGATTTTCATATTCACCAGCCGGGGTTTTCCCCCATTTGGCTGCACCATCACCGGCAATTTTGTCGCGCTCTTGTATCGTTCCACTGCGAGGAGCGCGTGCGGCATATCCATTCCGGTGCCGCAGTTCAGCGCGACGATATTTGCGCCGTGCTCCTCCATGAATTCCGCGGCGCGTTCCGGCTCAATGCCCATCATCGTGCGGAAAGTTGAGCCGTCGAGCGTCACGTCGTAGGCCATCGACCCGATGATGCACTTCGCGCCCGCTTTCTGGGCCGACTCAATGCCGATCAAGAGCTCTTCGAGCGACGTCTGAGTCTCCACGATGATCGCGTCCGCGCCGCCCTCGACCAGCGCTGCCGCCTGCTCTTCAAAGGCGCTGCGAACCTGGGCTTCGGTGAAGTCGCCAAACGGCTCGAGCAATCCCCCGAAGGGACCGATGTCGCCGAGCACGTATCCCTCTTTGCCGCCGAATGCCTGCCGCGCGATCTCGACCGCTGCCTTGTTGACCTCAGCTACGTGCTCCGATTCGCCATGCCGGTTGAGCATGATGCGCGATCCGCCAAAAGTATTCGTGATGATGCAGTCGGAGCCGGCTTCGGCGTAGCGGCGCTGGATGGCGAGCACGCGCTCCGGTTGCGTCAGATTCCAGGCCTCGCCGCAGTTGCCCTGTTCCAAACCGGCAATCATCAACTGCGTGCCCATCGCTCCGTCGCCGAGCAAAGGCCGCTCGAGGGCCGCCTCGTGCAAGAGTTTTTTCATGAGGTCCGAGTCTCCTCGCTCAATTCCTTTTGTACCAGAGAGTAGTGGATGGTTTCGAGAACCAGGCCCCATTTGTGATTGCGGCTCGACGCCTCGCAATAGCAGCCGGCGGCGTTCGGTTCGCGACGCCATTTAAGAATCGAATTCAGGCGCTGTCCAATCAGAGGCTTCTCGCTCTCGATATCGGCCATCAGGCTCTCCGGATCCTCGACGTACTTGCACATCGACATGTAGCCGGTATCGCCCGTGGCTGGGCCACAACTTTGTTCGAGAATGGGATAACCTTCGGCGCGCGACCCCAGCTTCACGTTGTAGATGAAGGCCAGCGGACGCCCCATATTCGTGCAAGTGGTTCCGTCATAACGGAATGTAATGTCGATCGATCCGTCGGGGCTGGGCCGCATCGCGAGCCGCTCCTCGGACCATCGCTGCAAGGCTTTGCGATTCACGGTGTACTGCGCATCGGAATCGAGCACCTTTTCCCGCACGTTGATTCGCACAGGGAGTGGTTCGCCGGTTGGCCGCGGAGCTCGCTTGTACGCCGCGCGCCTATACTGGCACGGCCCAAACGAGCAGCTTTCGCATGGAACAAGGCTGGTCAGCCGCTGCAAGCGCTCCGTGTGACGCGTCACACCGAAAACCGCAAGCTGGGCCTTCTTGGGGCGCAACATGCCGGAATCGAAGACATCCAGCCGGGAAGGGAACTGCTCGCTCCGCGTCTGCAAGATTAGTTCGAGAAGATGCGGTTGTTCGGCGACGTCCCAATCGGGATAGCCGGGGCTGGAGTGAGGCAGCACAGCCATTCCTCGCTGTTCTGCCCAATCGCAAAGACGGGCTCCGGCAATTGTCGTCAGATGCTCGACAACCGCTGAAGCAAACACCTCGAGGAAGAAGTATTCGTCGGGTTTCTCGTCGCTCCAGCGCCGCCGCGCCTCGTCCTCGGCCTCCGGGCCCGCGCCAACAGCAACCAGAATCGCGCTTTGCGCCCCGGCCTGCTCGAGCGCGGTGTGAAGGCGCTTGCTCGTGAAGACCGCGCCATCAATCCGGATCGCGTCGGCCAGAATCGCGTCGCCCTGGCTCGAATCGCCCTGAATCGTATGGTTGAATTCCACGCACTCCGCCTGGCGCGCATAAAACCACGGCCGGCCATTCTTCGCATACCAGTCGCGTGCCCAATTTGCCAGCTCGCGGGCGCGTCCCTCCAGAGCCCAGCCGCGGGGATAGCCGAGCAGCCGCACGTACTCCTGCGGCGATACGTCCACGCTAGCGAGCGTGTCCGCAATCTCGATGGCTTCGGCTACCTGGCGCATGAAATCGGCTCCACGGCTTTGAACTGACAGCCCTCCACGAAGAAATCGAAGAAGTTTGGGTGCGTCTCCAGCCGGCAGTGCTGCACTTTCTTTACCAGCTCTTCGAGTTCCTGGCGTTTTGATTTCGACAGCAAAGCGATCGTCGCCCCTTCAATCGCCAGATTTCCGGCTCTGACGAACTTCTCCGGCGCGAGGCTGGGCACGAGTCCGATCCGCTTCGAGGCTTCGACATTGATGTGCCGTCCAAAGCCGCCTGCAAGGTAAAACATGTCGACATCGTCGAAGTCGATGCCGTAAGTGTTGAAGACAACTTGAAGGCCCGCCACATTGGCGCCCTTGGCTTGAGCCAACTCGTTCACGTCGCTCTCGAGGAGATAGACATCACCGTTTTCGCCATGACAGAGATCGATGCGATGTACGTCGTCCTCGAAACGTCCTCGCTCGTTCATGCGGCCGGTGCGGAGCAGCTCGCTCAGCAGATCGACCAGGCCCGACCCGCAAATGCCCTCCGGCGCTACGTCGCCGATGACGCGAATCTGAAATTTTCCATCTTCGCCAATCGCCACTTCCTCAATGGCGCCGTCCAGAGCAGGCATGCCGCAGGCAATGGCTCCGCCTTCGAAAGCCGGCCCCGCCGGGCACGACGCCGCGAGAATCCGATTCTTGTTTCCGACCACCAACTCGGTGTTGGTGCCGATGTCCATGATTGCGATCAGCCGTTCCTCGTGGGCCAGGTCGGCGGCCAGGATGCACGCGGCGGCATCGGCTCCGACGTGACCGCTGATGATGGGAGCGCCGTACACGCGTGCCTTCGGATGAATCGGCAAGAGGCTCCGCAGGCCGGATTCGACGAGGCTCGTCGTGATGCGCTTGCCTTCGGCCAATTCGATTTCCGTAATCGACCGGTACGGAGTCTGTCCGATCGAGTAAACGTTCTGCCGGAAGAAAAGATCGCGCATGGTGGAGTTGCCCACCACCACCATTTCGTAGATCGTCTTGGGATCGATGGGGAATTTCTCGATCGCATGGCTCAGGTATCCGGCCAGCGTCCGCATCAACAATCTTCCCGGATGGCTGGTGTCGTATGCGATGCGCGACATGATCTCCGAGCCGCCGAAGCGCTGCGGATTCTCAAACGACGTGTCCGCGATCAACTCTCCGCTTTCGAGATCCATCAGGCGCACCACCACGGTCGTCGTTCCCAGGTCCATGGCGATGCCGTGAATCGGCCCGGTCGATCGCTCCACTTCGATTCCATCAATCAGGATTCGGTCGCCGTCGCGTGTGACGGCGGGATCGGGCTCGAGCGCCTGACCACTTGCAGGCATTCCGTACGCCTGCCGCTCGATCCGCATGTGTCCACGCCGCATGGTGTGGCAGCGGACAAGACTGCTCGGGGCTGGGCCGGTTGAGACTTGGCCGCTTGAGACTCGGCCAGTGGGGCCGGTGACGAATGTCTGGCAGGAAAGGCGAAAGTTGCCCTTCAGATGTTGCTCTGCCTCAGTCGCTGGAGACAGCGCCTCCATGCCCTCGACCACCTCGACCATGCATTCTTTGCATTTGCCTTGCTTGCGGCACGACGTGGGAACGTCGATGCCCATGGCTTCGGCTTGGTCGAAGAGAGAGAGGCCCGGGTCGGCCCCGGTCGATTGCCCGTTGATGATTAAGGTGACGGCCATTTTCGGGAAGCGTCTACCATCCCTTCGCCTCGAGCTCCGTTTTCAGCGCCTCTGCCACTTCTTCCGCGGCTCCCTCGCGCTCCTGCTCATCGCTCCACTTCCATTGCGCCAGGTAGTCGTCTGCGTCCTGCAACCCGCGCATGGCGGCGAGGCGATCGATGTGCTCCATGAATCGCCCATCCAACTGGACGGTCACATCGTCGATCCCGTCATCGGCTTTGATCTGAGTCGGGACTTCCTGCCAATAGAGGATCTTGTAAGTGGTCATTTGGGTCACACGTGTCCTGACAGCCGCAGGAATAAATCCACGGCTGCGGAAGCATTGGCTCCGTATCCATCTGCGCCAATCTCGTCGGCGAACATCTGGCTGATGGGAGCGCCGCCCACCGCCATCTTGATCTCCGAGTGGCCCGCCGCATGGAAGCCTTCGATCACAGTCTTCATATACATCATGGTCGTCGTTAGCAGAGCGCTCATGCCGACGATGTTCGGTTTGTGTTTTTCGGCGGCGGCCATGAACTTATCGAAACTCTGATCCACGCCGATGTCGTGCACTTCAAATCCTGCGCCCTCGGCCATCATGCCCACCAGGTTCTTACCGATATCGTGCAAGTCGCCGCGGACCGTGCCCATCAGCAAGACGCCCTTCGGCTTCGTCCCGCCGTCCTTCGACGTCAGCAGGGGCTTCAGCACCGCCATGCCCGCTTTCATCGCCCGCGCCGCGATCAGGACCTCCGGCACATACAGCACGTTGTGCTTGAAGTCCTCGCCGACTACGCTCATGCCGGCAATCAATCCATCGGTCAACACCTCCTGCGCGGAACGGCCTTCGGCAAGGGCTTCTTTGGTCAGCCGCTCGACCTCGCCGGCGTTTCCTTCGTACAGGTGCTGGTTCATCAAGGCATAATCGGGCATCGAGTCGTTTCCTCAGCGGGCACTCGCCACCGCTCCCGCGGCGCGTTTGGAGTTGAATTCTTCAAGTGCTTCAAGCATGGCGAGAATGTTTTCGCGCGGCATTCCCGGGCTGGTGCCGCCGCCGACGGAAAGGATGATTCCCTCACCGCCAGAACCCTCCAGCACTTCGAGCGTCTCGTCCTTCACTTCCTCAGGTGTTCCGCGAACAGCCACTTCCAGTGGATTCACGTTGCCCATCAGGCACATCCGGTCGCCCACACGCCGTTTCACCTCGGTGATGTGCCGCTGCTTGCCCCAGTTCAGAACGTTGAATCCAGTGTCGGGCAGATGGTCAAGGCAGGCGTCCACTTCGGCGTCGTTGTGATAGAGCTTCACCCAATCCTTGGGAAAAGCATCGCAGATTCGCTTCAAATAAGGATGCGCGAACTCGAGATAATGCTCCTCGTTCACGAATCCGACAATGTCGTCGAGGATGAAAATGCTCTCCACCGAATCGCCCATCACTTTCTGCTGCGCCTTCAGCCAGTCGATGATCACTCGCGTGCACAGGTCGAGCAGTTTATGCGCGCCCTTGGGGTCCTCCACCAGATCGATCATGAATTCCGTCGTCCCGCGAACAAACCCTGCGGTACACATCGGTCCACGCGAGGTCACCATGGGCAGAATGTATCCGGCATCCAGAATCCGCTGACGCGCCATCCCGATGCGGTGCAGGGTCAGGCCCGCAAATCCGTCGGCCTCCACTTCGTATTCGGGGAAGCTGTCGATGTCTTCCAGGCGGTAAAGCGTGTGGTACTCGCTGGGCGTATTGTCCTGCCAGAATTTGATCTTTGCCCCCAGTACCGAGGGCTCCGCCGCCATCCCGTATTCCATCCACCACGAGGGGATGAAGATGATGTCAGGGAATTCGCGCATGATCTTCAAATTCGACTGAAACCAGAGCTCGGGATCCAGAAAATAGTCCAGGTGTTTGATTCCAAGGTATCCGGGAATCCACGGGCTATCGATAATCAGCGCCATCGGGATCTTGTCCAGCTTTTCGCGTCGCACCGCTTTCTTGAATGTTTCCCACTGTTCCGGCCGCATACTTTTCCTCCCGATCACCTTTCGTGATCCATACCCCCTGACCGGCTCTACGCCCGAATGAGCGACCTCCTCGCCATCCGTCTTGCGCTGGGGAGAATCCAATTCCTCGCGTTGGACCAAGGTCCGATCACACGCTCAAACCGCATAGATCACGAAGCCACCGCGAACCTAAGTGCAATCCTTCTTATCATATAGGATTTTGTTCGACTGTCGTAATAATTACGGCTCACGTAATCATAGTGTAAGGGCGATAGAACGCACAAGAGGGCTTGAGATTTCGACCGACAGGCGGCCAGCCGGCCAATTCGTATCCTCAAACCTGAACGGAGACCCGTGTGATGCAGGGGATGTATCTGGGGAATTCTCGAGCGATCATGGCGGAGAGACTGGGATTCGAACCCAGGTTAGAGTTTCCCCTAAACACGCTTTCCAAGCGTGCGCCTTCAGCCACTCGGCCATCTCTCCGATCGAGCTGGTTGACTGTTCGAGTTTACCATCTTCAAAACGCGCTTGTACTGTCGCGCCGCGCCCGATCCACCCTGCGGCCAGCGCGATTCTGCCGAATGTCTGAAACCGTTTACAGCCCAATGCGGGCTGGTTTATAGTGCCTTGTTGCCGCCGCTCGAGGATTTTTGTGCATCGGCGGGGCAACTTCATCGGAATGAGGTGCTCTATGTCTCCTATCTCCCGCCGTGACCTGCTTTCATCCGGATTGGCGCTTTCGACCTCGTCTCTCCTGGCGCGGTCGGCATGGGCGCGCGCCGCCGCTCTCCTGGGGGGTGCCCCCGACGCCGGCTCCGCCACAGCCCTGGCTCTGCGCGAGCAACTACTCTTCGACTTTGGCTGGAAGTTCCAGTTGGGCAATGGCACTGACCCGGCCAGGGATCTCGGTTTTGGAAATAATCAGGGGGACTTCGCCAAGACCGGCGATTTCAAGTTTGCCCGGGTGGGATACGACGATTCGAAATGGCGCGCTCTGAACCTGCCGCACGATTGGGCGGTTGAGCTGCCATTCGTGTGGGACGACACGCTGGCGCCGCACGGATACAAGCCGCTGGGGCGGCGCTATCCCGAGACCAGCGTCGGGTGGTACCGCCGCGAGTTTGCAATTCCGGCCAGCGATGCCGGCCGCCGCATCGCCGTCGAGTTCGATGGCGCATTCCGCGACGTGCTTGTCTTCGTCAATGGTTGCTTCATTGGCCGCAACGACAACGGCTACGCGCCCTTCCGCTTCGACATTACCGACTTCCTCGCCGTCGGCCAGAAAAACTGCATAGTGGCGCGCGTGGACGCGAGCTTTGGGGACGGCTGGTTTTACGAGGGCGCGGGAATCTACCGGCACGTGTGGCTTACGAAAACCGACGCGCTGCACCTGGGAAGGTGGGAGAGCTGGGCGCGGGCTTCGGTTCAGAATGACAGCGCGGCGCTTTCGCTCGGCGCCATCGTCGCGAACGAAGGGACTGGCGCCGATTCAGCGGCGGTGACCTGGCAGATTCTGGACGCAGCCGGGAAGATTGTAGCGACGGCCGAAGCGCCCGCACAGCAGATAGCCGTGGACGGGGCCGGCACATTCACAGCGACCGCGCAGATCGACCATCCTGCGCTGTGGTCGGTCGAGACGCCCAATCTCTACGCGGCCGTAGTGACGGTCAAGACCGGTGACACGATCCGCGACGCCGAGCGGATCACGTTTGGCGTGCGCACCGTTCGCTTTGATGCCGACCACGGATTCTTCCTGAATGGGAAATCTATGAGGATACAGGGAACCTGCAACCACCAGGATCACGCCGGAGTGGGCGCGGCGGTGCCGGATCGCTTGCAGGCGTTTCGCATTGCCGTGCTGCAGGGGATGGGCTGCAACGGGATTCGCACGTCGCACAACATGCCCACGCCGGAGCTCGTCGCCGCATGTGACCGCATGGGCATGATGATGATGTGCGAGACGCGGCAGATGAGCTCCAACCCCGAAGGAATGGCGCAGCTCGAGGCGATGATCAAGCGCTACCGCAACTCGCCATCGATCATCATCTGGTCGATCGGCAATGAGGAGTGGCAGTTGCAGAACGAAGAAGCCGAAGAGGGCGTGAAGATCGCCGCGACCATGGTCCGGCGCTGCCACGAGCTGGACCCCACGCGCGTGGTGGGCGCGGCGGTGAATGGTGATAACGAGAAGGGCGACTCCGATCCGCTCGACATCGTCGGGTTCAATTACGTCCTCAAATATCCCGACGGCTTCCACAAGGAGCACCCCACGCGGCCCATCTATGGATCGGAGACAGCCAGCACCATCTCGACCCGTGGCTGCTATCAGACTGACCCGCTGCGCAACACACTGAGCGCCTACGACGTGAACCACACCGACTGGAGCCAGCTCGCCGAGGAGTGGTGGACGTTCTACGCCACTCGCGAGTGGGAAGCGGGCGGGTTTGCGTGGACAGGCTTCGACTATCGCGGCGAGCCGACGCCGTACCTATGGCCTTCGATCAACTCGAATTTCGGCATCGTGGACATGTGCGGATTTCCCAAGGACAACTTCTTCTACTACAAATCGTGGTGGACCAAAGAGCCGGTGCTGCACCTGTTTCCGCACTGGAACTGGGAAGGCAGAGAAGGCGAGGAGATTTCTGTTTGGGTTCACTCGAACCTCGACGAGGTTGAGCTTTTCTTGAACGGCAAGAGCCTGGGCCGGCAGAAGGTTGCGCGGCTCAGCCATCTCGAATGGAAAGTTCGCTACGAGGCGGGCGCGATCGAAGCGCGTGGATGGAAGGACGGAAAGCTCGTGTTGACGGAAAAGCGCGAGACAACGGGACCGATTGCGTCGCTGCGGCTCACGGCCGACCGGACAACTTTGGACCGAGGAGGCATCAACGCCGATGGCGAGGACGTTGTTGTTCTCACTGTCGACGCGCTCGACAGCGCGGGGCGCGCCGTTCCGACCGCTTCTAATTTGATCAACTTCAAAGTCACCGGCGAAGGCGCGCTCATCGGCGTGGGCAACGGCGATTCCAACTGCCACGAGAGCGACAAGGAGCCGCGGCGGTCGCTCTTCAACGGGCTCGCGCAGGCAATCGTGCAATCGACGAAAACGGCAGGCACGATCGCGATTGAAGCGAGCACTCTTTTGCCCGGCGGCACGATCGCTCTGGCGAAGTTCGAAATTGTGACGAAGCAAGTGGAATTAAGAGCAGTGGTTAGTGATTAGTGGTTCGTGGTTAGAACGGCAGCGAGTCAGCGAGTCAGCGAGACGGCAAGTCAGCGGAGCTAGCGGAGTTAGCGGCGTTAGCGGAGTTGGCAAAGAATGCCGCGTGATGCGAGAGCGAAAAAAGCAAAAGTCGAAATCAAAAAACTGCGCAAATCAAAAAAACAAAACTGTGAAACTGTGAAACTGTGGCTGCAAGTTGTTGATTTGGAAGGCTCCACAGTTTCACAGTTTCACAGTTTCACAAACAGGCATGGGGGGGGTGGGTCGGAATTTGTATGGGGGGGTGGGTCAAAAGCAGGGAACAAGGGAGCGAGGGAACGGGGAGCAAGGGCGGAAAAGAGGCCCCCCCTGGGGGTAGGGGGGAGGGGGTGGGGTGCTGAGGGTAGGGGTGGGTAAAAAACAGGGAACAAGGGAGCAAGGGAGCGAGGGAGCAGAGAGACGGGGAGCCGTGAATCGTGGATCGTGAATCGTGGACACGGGAGCAAGGCAGCGAGGGAGCAATTCTGGTCTGGTCAGTTTTTGGATAGAAGCGGATCATGGAACGAGTATGCGCCGGAAAAGCAGTGGTTAGTGGTTAGTGGTTAGTGGTTAGAAAAAAGGCAGGCCGGGGAACGGGTAGTGACGGCGGAGCGATGCTGGTCTGGTCAGTTTTTGGATAGAAGCGGATCATGGAACGAGTATGCGCCGGAAAAGCAGTGGTTAGTGGATAGTGGTTAGTGGTTAGAAAAAAGGCAGGCCGGGGAACGGATAGTGACGGCGGAGCGATGCTGGTCTGGTCAGTTTTTGGATAGAAGCGGATCATGAGACCATTGTGCGCCAAACGGTGGAAATGATCGGCAAACCTAGGGAGGAAATTTAGCGAGTGTTTTGTGCGGGTTGCAGGGAAAATGGGTGAGGAGGGGCTTGCGGAGTCGGGGAAGGTGGGTTTGGAAGGGGCCTTTTGTGGTGACATGGGCGTTTGGCAGTACCGGTCCCTGCGGGGCTCGTACGGCCGCCCATCGTCATATATGAAACGACGGCGTGAGCGCCCATGAGCCGGACTGCAAGTGAATGACAGGCACAGCGCTTTCCTTGGATACTTCCGCGCAACGCCTGCTCAGCGCCTCTTGGTTTCCCTCCAGCGCATAGACGAACGCTTTGTCGGCGTTCATCTTCTGCGCTTCCCGGAGTAGTTTCTGCATCTCCTGCGGTTTGAACTCGCTGGCGTTGGTCTTAACTTCGCCAATCCATAGGTAGCCATCGACGAGGCATATAGCGTCAATCTCCGCGACGGGTTTTGTGTCCTCAAAACTCTCGTAGAACTCGAGGCCCGGACTATAAATGAAGCTGTGCCTCGCTTGTTCACGCGCCTCCGCGAGCGCGTGGATGAGCGCTACGGTTCCATGTTCCGTGATCGCGCTGCGAACCAAGGTGTTGAGACGGTAGTACCAGGTCGGCTCGACGGGGGACCGGACAATAGCCCCGCAGCCGGTGCAGTTGAACTCTCGCTCCAACTCCGAGATCTCTCTCCAAATGCGCGAGCCGCATTGTCGGATAACGTAGGATTTCTTTCGCACATTTGATTCGAGTTTTATGCTTGGGGTTGGTACAAGCAGGAGGAGCAAGACCTCTGAGGCGAGCAAGATGGAGCCAACCGTGGAAGCGGGATTGGAGTCG